>Ga0172372_10001207_pt1 | contig 40094 bp, 24 predicted proteins | sample LakKiv5m_2_FD_114544 | JGI IMG/M metagenome (GOLD analysis project Ga0172372, IMG submission 114544) | Freshwater microbial communities from Kabuno Bay, South-Kivu, Congo - kab_092012_9.5m | ecosystem: Environmental > Aquatic > Freshwater > Lake | place: Democratic Republic of the Congo...
TATCAACGCCATTTTCTGCTCGATGAATGCTGAAATATCAACAATGAAATCAGCCTTTATATTTCTGTCCTGGATATAATGAAAAACATTCTTAGGCCTCCATGCATTCTGCTTCTGTCCTGCGTCATCAAAGGTTTCAATCTTGGAAAGACCTGCAAGAAAACAAGCTTCTGCTACTAATTTTGCCGCCCTTGCATGATCCGGATGTCTGTCATCAATAGCGTTGGCAAGTACAATCTGAGGTCTTGACAACCTGATGATACGAACAACTGAAATTAAATTTTCGCGACTATGTGTAAAAAAACCATCTTCCATACCCAGGTTAATCCTGAAAGCCGCCCCCATCAATTTTCTTGCCTTTTCTGCTTCTTCAAGCCTTAATGCAGCAGAGCCTCTTGTACCTAGTTCTCCGCGGGTCAGGTCGCACAATCCCACTTTTTTGCCCTGTGCAATGTGCTTTAATAAGGTGCCCGAACAACTTAACTCAACATCGTCGGGATGAACTCCAACTGCCAGAATATCTACATTCATGGTATGTTATTTATGAATCTAACTCAATTTTAGCAGATTTGTTTTATCCGGCGAATCAATTTTTTCGCGGCGATGTCCCAGTTGAATGGTTTTTTTTGTAATTTTCAGCGTATCTGCTCCAGGGAATGTACCTATGGTGGTTTCCCGCAAAATATGTCGCAATCATTTCAAAATTGGAAACGTCCTGATATCCGGGAATAGATTGTATGATATTGAAATCTTCATCCAAAAAGACTATGGAAGGGAAACTCATCTGGCCATGGAGTAATTTGGCTGCAAGTTCGTGATATCCCGAATTACCTTGTTTTATAAATTGATAGTCTTCCTCCTTAAATCTTACAACTTCTGTATATTGGGCATCAAACTTTACAGGAAAGTAATTTTCGTTGATGTATTGTACAATACTCTCCTGTGCAAAAGTGGTTTTATCCATTTTTTTGCACCAGCCACACCAATGCGTATAAACGTCAATAAAGATCTTTTTTTTCTCGGTTCTGGATTTGTCAAATACCTCTTCCCAGGTCATCCATTTGATTTTTTGTTGACCATAAAGAGATTGCAAACTTATAAAAAGGAGAAAAAAAGCAAATAAAACTGCCTTCATGAAATACTTACTTACAGGGCAAAGATACGATATTTATAAGGTGGCAACTTGACTAATCAAGACCTTAAATCAACTTTAACAATAGTTATCAGTAATGTCAGTGATTTTAACATAATTGGGTAAAATTGCCGTCAGGAAACATTTTAATTGAATTGATGTTAGATTTCTTAATCGTGTCAGGATATGTTTTACAGGTTACAATTTTTGATTTTAGTCAGTCTTTTTTCAGTTTCTGCTGTAAAAACTCAGGACGTGGAGGCGGCAATGTGTTGTCAAAGCTCAACACAGGCATTTGCTCAGCTTGGTAAAGAGGATGGATTTGTTTCAGCACATCAGGAACCCGGGTCTTATGTTCTTCAGGCACCTAAAGGTAAAATAATAAATTTTCCATGCCCTGATGGTGAAGTAGGGCAGGGGTATCTTGTTGACAGCAATGTGAATGCAACACATATGTTGCTGCTTTTTCATGAGTGGTATGGAGTAAATGAATACAGAAAATCAGAAGCGGACCGAATCGCGTCAGATTTTCCCGGAATGCATGTACTGGCTGTTGACTTATACGATGGGGTTGTTGCTCAAAACAGAGGTGAAGCCTCCAGACAAATGCAGACCGTTAATGATCAAAGATTGAACAATATAATTTTGGGTGCAGCTGGTTTTGCCGGAAACAAAAAAATCGCGGTAATGGGTTGGTGCTTTGGTGGCGCTTGGTCACTTAAGGCAGCTTCCTTACTAGGCAAGCAGTGTAATGCTTCTGTGGTTTATTATGGTATGACACTGAAAAGTCAGGAAGAATTGGAATCTATATCCTGTCCTGTATTAGGTATTTTTGCACAAAAGGATAATTTTATTACACCTGCACTGGTCAATGAATTTAAAGTAAAAATGGTTGACGCAGGTAAACAGATTGAAGTATATTTTTTTGATGCGGACCATGCCTTTGCAAATCCAAGCAATACGAAATTTGATCTTTCAGCTACCAGTAAGGCTTGGAATTTGACCAGCTAGTTTATACAAACATTTATTGAAAAATAACGATACATGCCTTCTTCTTCGTCTGCAAGCCATTTATTATCAAAGAGATTTAGTTTTGATCGTATAAATCAATTTCATTTTAAAGATAAGTTTTATCAGCTTGAGCACGAAAAATTAGCTTCTTTTTACCGCTTCGAACCCACTATACAAGGTCTTTTGCAAGCTGCTGAAATCAGAAAATCTTATCAACCTGACAGAACTTTATTGGTTGAAGTATTGTCAAATCATTATGATGGTGTAAAATTGCACGACCTTCAGGAGTATAATTTGCGAAAACTGCCAGACGTAAGTACTTTTACCATAGTTACTGCCCACCAGCCGGCATTATTTACCGGACCTGCATATTACATTTATAAAATAATTTCAACAGTGCGCCTTTGCGAAGAGTTGAAAACGGCATCTCCGGAACAGGATTTTGTGCCTGTTTTTATAAATGGAGCGGAAGATCAAGACTTTGATGAAGTCAAAAGTACATTGTTATTTCATAAGGAGGTTGTATGGGAAACGCAGCAGCATGGTGCTGTAGGAAGGTATGCACTTGATGGGCTGGAGGAGGCATTCCGGAAATTTTCAGAAATCCTGGGCAACGGAGAAAGTGCAAAAATCATAAGTGATTATATTGATCATGCCTTAAAGGATAGCCATACTTATAATGACTTTGTATTTAAATTTATCAACAGGATTTTTGGATCATTTGGTTTGCTGGTATTAAATATGGATGATGCCAGACTCAAAAAGGCATTTATTCCTGTGATGGAAAAAGAACTCACTGAATCAGTCAGTGAATCCCTTGTTCTTGAAACTCAGCAGGCATTACAGAAGCTTGATTTCAAACCGCAGGCGCACCCCCGGGAAATAAATTTGTTTTATTTTACAGAAAACGGAGGCAGAGAACGCATTGTCAAAGAGGGAGATATGTATAGTATCCTTCATACTGATATGAAGCTTACACGAGCCGGGTTGGTTTCACTGTTGCACCACTATCCCGAAAGATTCAGTCCAAATGTCATCACACGTCCGTTATACCAGGAGTTTATTCTGCCAAATATTGCCTATATTGGAGGGGGTGGTGAACTGGCATACTGGCTGGAGCGTAAAAGCCAGTTTGAAGCTTTTAATATCTTTTTTCCCTGCCTGATAAGAAGAAATTCAGTGCTGGTCGTTCCCAAAACCATACAGAAAACTCTGGATAAACTTGACATACGCTTGGAAGATCTGTTTGAAGACGAACAATTACTTTTGCAAAAGTACGTATATACCAAAGCAGAGACGAGTACGGAAACCATTGAGGAACAAAAAGCTTTGATGGAAATAATCAGTAAGCTTGAACACAAAGCTTCTTTGATAGATCCTACTTTGATACCATTTGTTGCTGCAGAGGGTGCCCGAATGATTAAATCGATGGAACACATGGAGCAAAAATTCCATAAAAGTGTTCGTCAAAAAGAAGAAAACACCATTAATCAAATAAGAAGACTGCGGGAAAAGCTTTTCCCGGCCAACGGCCTACAGGAAAGAAAAGAAAACTTTTTGCAATTTGCGGCACTTGAAGGTTTAGAATTGCTGGATGAGCTGCGCATCCACTTAAATCCCCTGGACAAATCTTTTGTGGTGCTATTCCTCTAAGCCTTCCGAATTTTGATTTTTATGATCAAAAAGCATCAGCAGGTCTCCAATCCTGTTTTTAAGGTCTTTTCTATGAACAATAAAATCAAGGAAGCCATGTTCCAGCAGGTATTCGGAAGTCTGGAAACCTTCAGGGAGGTCTCTTTTAATAGTTTCTTTTATAACTCTTGGACCTGCAAAACCTATTAATGCTTCCGGTTCTGCAAAATTTATGTCTCCCAGCATGGCAAAGGATGCGGTAACACCACCCGTTGTAGGATCTGTCATAAATGAAAAATAGGGTATGCCATTCTTTGCCAACAGCGTGAGCTTGGCCGAGGTTTTGGCCATTTGCATTAAAGAAAATGCAGACTCCATCATTCTTGCTCCACCTGACTTCGAAATGATCATTAAAGGAAGTTTATTTTCCAGGGAATAATCAATTGCTTTCGAAATTTTTTCTCCAACAACAGAGCCCATAGAGCCTCCAATAAAGCCGAAATCCATACAGGCAATCACAAGTCCGTATTTGCCTACTTTACCGGATGCTACAGACATGGAATCTTTAAGTTTTGTTTTTTTTCTGGCTTCCACCAATCGCTCCTTATATCCTTTGATATCCTTAAAAGCAAGCATATCAACGGAAATTATTTCATCAAACAAACGGATGTATTTTCCATCGAAAATGATATCAAAATAATTATCTGAACTTATACGTGTATGAAAATCACATTTTGGACAAATGTAGAGATTGTCTATTAATTCTTTAACAGTTGTCATTTCACCACATCTGGTACACTTATGCCATAAACCATCCGGAGTTTCCTTTTTGTGTTTGGTGGCAGTCTGAATACCATCTTTCAATCTTTTAAACCAACTCATATCTTATGATTTTGGATGAAGATCCTTTTGTAAAAACAAATCTGCAGTAAAATTATAAAACTCTTCTATACAAAACGACCTTTACAGGACAATTTAAAATTAAGTTTAAATTTCGTTTTATAAGATGTTAGATTACAATTTTATATACATAGAGATATTGTTTTATATGTATTTTGTTGAGTTCCGGTTTAAAATCCTTTAATTTTTACCGCAAAAGTTGCTGTTTACAAAACACTTTGTACTCTTTTTAGTTATGAGAAAGTAAAATCATTTTATGGGTCTCAAAAGATCAGCAGTTTTTTGTGTTTTGCATTGTCAGGATACATATTTGCTACTTGAAAGAAGCAAGTCCCCGCATCAGGGTAAAATGGTTCCCGTAGGAGGGAAAATTGAACCATTTGAAACGCCGTTAAATGCGGTTATTCGTGAAACTTTTGAGGAAACAGGATTGACGATAGAGGCACCAATATTTAGGGGGATATTAACAGAAACATCTCCTGTCGATTACAACTGGATAAGTTATATTTATAGTGCGGAGATTGAATTCTGTCCACCTCCACCATGTAATGAGGGTATATTGAAATGGATTTCTGCAGGTGAACTGGATTTTACTCAAACACCGGTAACTGACAGGTATATCTACCGCTTTATAATTGAAAACAGACCATTTATACTTGATGCATTGTATAACGATGCACTTGATCTTATGGAAATGCGGGATGAATTGACGGGGCTTTCTGTTTTATAATTATTCTACAAACAGCATTAGTCCTTTAAGATAATGACCTTCGGGATGATACAAATTTACGGGGTGATCAGGTCCCTGGCTAAGGTGCCTGGCTACCCGGATATTTCTACCGGATTCAAGCCCTGCAGCCACAATGGTATCGTAAAATAACTGTGTAGTAACTACCTGCGAACAGGAAAAAGTAAATAAAAGCCCTCCCGGTCGTACCTTTTTCATCGCAAGGGCATTTAATCTCTTGTATGCCTGAATGGCATTGTGCCTTTTCTGAAGGGATTTGGCAAAAGCAGGCGGGTCAACAATAACCACATCATATTCAGGGCAATTATCTTCTGATAGAAAAGGAAGTACATTAGCTGTTATTGATTTGTGGTATTCTTTTGATGTATTTAAAGAGACATTTTCATCTGTCAGAACAATTGCTTTTTCAGATATATCTACAGAATCTACTGACTTTGCTTCTGCAGTGAGCGCGTACACGGAAAAACCTCCGGTGTAGCAAAATGCATTTAGCACAGATTTGCCCCGCACATATTGACTGACCAGTAATCTGTTTTCTCTTTGGTCAAGAAAGAAGCCGGTTTTTTGACCTTCAACTACATTAACTTTAAATTTTCTGCCGTATTCCAGTATTTCAACTTCTCGCTGTTCTCCAAACAAAAATTCATCTTCAAAATGGAGATTTCCGGATTGATTTAAGGTGTCTTTTGCTCTGCAATAAATCGCAACAATCCTGTTATTGAGTAGTTCGCGCAGGGCATTGGCAATCTCTGCGCGGTGCTGATATATTCCCAGGGAATGAATCTGAATGACAACGACGCCATTATAATAGTCTATGATGAGACCTGAAATACCGTCCCCTTCTCCATGAAAAAGTCTGTAGGCATTAAGGTCTTTTAGATCTATAAGGCCAAGTCTGTTTCTGTAAGCTATGGATTTCTCAAGTGTAGATTTCCAAAAAAGTAAATCTATGTCCTCACGCTTAAAAGTAAGCATCCTTACCGCAATGGAAGTTCCGGACTGGTAATGACCTATTCCTAAAAAATTATTTTGTACATCAAGTATTTCTGCCAGTTCACCATCCTGAATAGTCGGGTCCGCTTTTTTAATAGCTCCAGAAAAAATCCAGGGATGCCTCCTGTATAGTGATTGTTCTCTGCCTTTGATTAAGTTTATTTTTTTTAACATTCTTTTAAATTACTGTGGCAAAGATAACAAACTTTATTCCTCTGTCAGATTTGGACTGCTGTATCGTTATAAATCACAAAAAGTATTAAAAAACATCACCTCAATCAAATCTTGTTAATGCATTATATATTATTATTTTATTTAATTTAAAAATAATTGTAAAAAAGTATATTACATATTATAAAAAAATATCATATTTGTCTCATGGAATCTTTCTGCATTTTCATGTTCGGTAAGAAGATGCAGTTTTCCCGCCCAAATCAGTAATACTTTTTGTAATAAAAAAGGTCTGCTATCGGTTAAGCAGTCTGATTTTGTAACGTTTATAACTAGGTTTCAAATGAAAAACAATCCCAGCCAAGCCCTGGGCATAACAAAAGTATGCCTTTGGTCCGCCTGCCTTTTATTGCAGGTGCTCATTTCTTCAACACAAGGTTTTGCTCAGTGCAGCCCCCAATCGGGTACAATCACCGGTTTTATATTTGCAGATTCCCACCAGGATGGTATACGCTCTGCTGACGAATCTGGTATCCACAATGTATCTGTTAAATTGCTGGCTGCCGATGGCACATTGATGGGCGAAACACTCACTAATGAAAATGGTGCTTACAGCTTTAACGGACTTCAAAATGGTCTGGATGTTCTGGTTGTTGTAGGAGAACCATCCGGATACTGGCCTTCTATTGCAGGAGCTGACAATCATACTACTGTGCAACGCACCAAAGTCCCTGCATGTAATGTTTCAGCAGGATTTTCAAGTCCAGCCCATTTTTGTCAGGAAAATGCAAGAATATTAACCACTTGTTTTGTACAGGGAGCAACTTCCTTACACCCTGATGAGCCGACGATAGTGGGTATTCCTTATAATTTCGGACTAGACACCCCCCCATCAAAATTTGCTTCATATGCTCAGACCGGCACAATCTGGGGACTTGCATGGAATAAGAGAACGAATGAAATATACAGCTCAGCTTTTGTAAAACAATTTGGTGGACTCACACCACATGGGCATGATGCTATTTTCAAAACCATCGAAATTCCTGGCCAGATGCCTCAGACTTCTCTTTTGCTAAAGTTGAGCAGCCTTGGTCAGCAAACTGGTAATCTCGATATAACAGATGTCAATGATTGCAGTTATGGCCGCCAGGTTGGGAAATTTGGTATCGGCGCTATTCAGATGTCAGGTGACCATAAATATCTGTATGCAGTAAATTTATATGAGAAAACAATTGTCCGGATTCAGTTAAATAATCCAACACCTGCGAATACAGTGAAATATCAGATTCCAGATCCAGGTTGTCATGATGGTATTTACAGACCATTTGCTCTTAAATGGCATAATGGTATGTTGTATGTCGGAGTTACGTGTTCAGCAGAAGAATCAAAAAATAATACTCATTCTACAGCCAATGTTTATGCTTTTGATCCAGTAAAGGCAACGTTTTCATTAATTTTTTCTCATAATTATATTAAAGGATTCTGGAAGGACGATAATACATCGCAAATATACCAAAGTCACTGGCTTACAGATATTGAGTTTACCGATCAGGGTAATATGATTTTATCTCTTTCAGACAGGCTTGGTCATATGTATTGCAATGAAGCAAACCAACACAGGCTGGACGAACAAAAGCCTGACATTTTAATGGTATGGTTTGACCAAACTACAAAAACCTGGAAACTGGAGTCCAATGGGTCAGCAGGTGCGCTTACCGGCTCAGGTGTTGGAAATGGTCAGGGACCTGGAGGAGGAGAGTTTTTTGGTTTCGAACACTGGCCTAAAAACCCTTTATATCATGCAGAAACGGCTCTGGGAAGTATTTTAGCAATTCCGGGTACAAATTCTGTTGTTGCCACTGTTTTTGATCCGGACTATAATGCTTATTCCGGAGGCTTGCACAGATATTCTACTACTAATGGTGAATTGATGGGAGCCAAGGAACTGTATACACTAAATACAACTGTAGCATTTGGAAAGGCAACCGGTTTTGGTGATGTGACATGTCTGTGTCCATTACCTTCTCCCGAAATAGGAAATCTTCTGTGGGTTGACAACAATAATGATGGTATTCAAAATGCCGGTGAACCGGGTTTAGGGCAAATATCTGTGCACCTTTATGATGATAATTGCTATCCTGTTTCTGTTGCAGTCACAGACAATAATGGTCATTTTCAGTTTAATGAAAATAATGTTTTTGGCGGACTTGTTTCCGGCAGAACATATCACCTTGGACTTGATCCTCAAATAATTAATACATCTGCCGGGACAATACATATCGGAGGAGAATATTATAACTGGGCTTCTAGCACTGCAAATGCTTTTCCTTACCTGGATAGTGATGCCTCGTTTGACAATAAAAAATGTGCTAATACGCATGCAACGTTGACGCTGGATCAAACAAGCCATCAGTTTGATTCCGGTTTAATACCTTCCGCAGAGTGCGGACTCCAAATATCAGCGAGTATCCTGCAGCCCGGATTAAAGAAAATTACTGATTATTTCGACTATGAATTATGTGTTACAAATTCCGGACTTTCCAAAGTCAATGGATTTAAACTGGAGCTTGATTTATTGCCAGGCCAGCTACTACAAAGCCAGTCATGGATTGTACAAGGAGGCAAAGCTAATCTTACAGTAAATGAGTCATTACTCAGCGGTGAACAGTTTTGCACGGTAATCAGATTTAAATTCAATCCTGCAAGTCAAAATATTGGACTCATTCAGCCATTCCGTATTTCCCACGTACTGGATGAATTTGGCATTGAGATGATTCAAAGCGAAGACTGTTTTAAAACTCCAGGTTCTCAGGAAATTACTGTTGAACAGGATATATTTGACCTTGCATTGAGGCACCATGTTAAAGAGGATAAAATTTATAGTCGTGGTTCTGAAGTAACTTTTGTCACGACTGTATTTAATCAGGGTACAGTGCCTGCGTCTTCATTTACCATTATTAATCACCTCAATACAGGACTGGATTTCATTCCTTCCCTCAATCCGGGATGGATTTTGTCACAGGATTTAAAATCACTGACATATACACAAAATCAGATTTTGCTTCCCGGCGAATCTGTTCAGATAGAATTGCATCTGGCTATACTACCGGATGCGGTATTCGGAGATTTAATAAACTATGCTGAAATTCTGGGAGCCACTACCGAGGGGTTAAAAGCTCTGGACTTTGATTCTGACGGAGATGAAAATGAGGGAAATGATAAAGGAGGTACAATTAATACCAATACAGACAATTTGATCAGTGATAGAGGTGTAATTGATGAAGATGATCATGATCCGCTTATGATCAGGTTGATCGAAGTGGATCTGGCTATTAGAAAGTCTGTTGCCGGCAGAAGAATATATCCTGGCAAGCCAGTAACATTTCAGATTGAAATCCACAATAAAGGACAGGTTGCAGTTTCTGAATTGTATGTCAGGGACTATCTTCCGGGCTATCTCGTTTTGGAGGATGCCAGCTGGACTTTAACAAACGGAAACGCAGAAAAACGTATCAATCTGTCGACTCCATTACAACCCGGCGGTAAAGTTTATACCCAGATTACATGCTTTGTAAAAGACAATATAGCACTTCCGTTAAAACTTTCCAACATAGTTCAATTGTATAAAATAATGAGCCTTACGGGAGAGGATATTACCAATCTGGATGCAGGATCATATCGCAGGGGATTGTTGGAGACAAGTGAACTTATTTCCGGGCAATTACCGGAAGATGACCTGTATTCTTTTGCAGAAGTTGTGACTATCTCTCCGTTTAAAGGAGATCCGTGTCTTTGTAAGTCCAATGCTACCAACGATGTAAATGGTCAGTTTGATGTTATACTCGAACTTTCCAGTGTGTCTGATGAGCAATGGTATGTAGAGCAGCTGGTTGGTCTGTATAGCCCAATGAGTCCTGCACCACCTTCATCTCCTGTAATTATACCACAGGGACAATTGCTTCAGGAATATGTCATAGGGAGTGGAATCTATTCTATATACAGAATTGAAGGCGTCCATGTCGAAGGTCAGGGATTTTTTATTAGGGTTAAGAATAAATATGGAGATTCTGAGGAATATACACTCAATCCAAATTCATGTGTTTATGAAAAACTCGAAATATCTGGTCCGGTTTCTTTATGTAATAATGCGGAAGAACCTTATACCGTAACCCCAATTCCAAATTCAATATATACATGGTATGTAAATGATATTGATGCCGGGTTATCAGGTAACAGCAGTTTTATTAACTGGGGTTTTTATGGACTGGGATATCATAATATCAGCGTAGAGGTTACTACTGAGGGTGGTTGCTTTGAGCGTGCCAATATGACCGTCGGCGTAGGATTTGGGTCATCGACAAGTCTTACATGTATAGGTGAATTGAATGTGTCCCTGGATAATGACTGCAGGGTATTGGTTACCCCTCAGATGATCAATAGTGTAACGCTGGAGGATGAGGTTCCGTTTATTGTCATGCTCATGGATAAAAATGGAAGAATTATTCCTAATGCAACATTGACTGAAGCGCATTTAGGTACTTCCGTTAAAGCAAAATTGTTTGAAGGTTGCGGAGGAAATTCTTGCTGGTCGATATTGCACGTAGAAGATAAAATTCCGCCGATAACGCATTGTCAGGATATTGAACTTTCATGCTATAGTTTAAGCGATTATCATGGTCCGTTTGAAACAGATAATTGTGCTGGTCCAGTGAGAAATATTCTCTTAAATGAGGTTATTACTCCATTAGACTGTCATATTGAGTATATAAGTTATATCGACAGAGTGTATCATGCTATAGATGTTGCCGGAAACATTTCAGAGCGATGTAGTATGAGGATTTCTGTCTTTAGACCTAATTTCAGGGAAATTACAATGCCGGAGGATGTCTCGATGGTAAATGAAAATCCATTGGTTTGTGATCAGTATCCGGTTGACAAAAATGGAATGCCTGATCCGTCTTTTACAGGAGTTCCAAAACTTAGAAATATTCCTATTTACCCTTCAATAGAAGGGGAGTGCAGACTTTTTTCTGGCTACGCAGACAGAGATTTGGGCTATATTGGATGCATTAGAAAGATTGTGAGGACATGGACGGTATATGAGAGCTGGTGTACCAGCGGGTTTTACGAAACATATGATCAGATGATTGAAATTACGGACAATATTTCTCCTGTGATTCAGCCAATGATCCCAACTACAGTAACTACAAAAATAAATGTTTGCCTTGCAGACATCAGATTGCCTGCACCTGTGGTTACAGATGTATGTTCGGGAGTTAAAAATATAGACGTGGCATACCCCGGAGGATTTATACCGAATTTTACATCAGGAACTATTACGCTTCCGGTTGGAGAACATATAATCACCTACAGGGCCTATGACAATTGTGGTAATTTTTCCACATCAAATTTTGTTGTCACTATTTTGGATTTAACACCGCCAGTAATGACATGCAAAGGTGATGTTGTCGTTGCCCTCAATCTGGAAGGTGAAGCATATCTTACTCCTGCACATATTGATGATGGAATTGATGATCCTTGTGGTCTTGATTTTACAGAAATCAGAAGAATGGGCAATACGTGCCTTATAAGTGATTTGCAGTTTGGTTACAAAATAACATTCTGTTGTGCTGATGTTGGTAGAGATAATATGGTGGAAGTCAGGGCTGTTGACATGGAAGGTAATGAAAACTTTTGTATGGCGAGGGTCAGGGTACAGGATAAAATACGACCTGTAATAACTTGTCCGGAAAATGTTCAGATTACCTGCGATACTCCGATAAACCTTAACAATCTTGGTATTTACGGTCAGGCAACCTATGATGATGCCTGTCAGGCAATTATTACTGAATTGAGTCCGGTTGTAAATATCGGAACCTGCAAAACTGGAAGTATAGAAAGAAGATTTTCGGTATCTGATGGACAAAATCAGGACGCATGTTCCCAGTTTATAAATATTGTAAATCCAGATCCATTTGATATTTACGATGATGTTGATTTCCCTGCGGATATTAGTACTACGGTCAGTTGCGCTCCGGCAGATCTCACTCCTGCGAGACTCAATTCAAGACCAGTCATTTCAGAGGGTCTTTGTGACAGAATCGGAGTTACTTACAAGGATCAGGTGTTTTATTTTGTTCAGGGTGCCTGCTTCAAAATTGTGCGCACCTGGACGATTGTGGATTGGTGCAACAGATATGAAGATGGCACCTATCCTGAGAGGTACTACGATCAGACTATCGCTGTCATGAACAACGTTAGACCGGTAATTACAAGTTCTTGCGCGCCAAAACAGGCATGTACGCCTAAGGCAGATTGTGATCAGGGATTCATCGCACTTGAGGCAACTGCTCAGGATGATTGTACGCCTAATGCCTCACTTAGGTGGAGTATAAAAATAGATATGGATAACAACGGCATATACGAGGATACTATTTCCGGGACAGGAGCTACGGCTACGGCTTCAGGCAATTACCCTGTAGGTAGTCACAGGGTTCAGTTTACGTTCCTGGACAGATGTGGTAATCTTACAACATGTGATCAGCTGTTTTCGATGGCCAATTGTGATAAGCCTTCAGCTATCTGTAAAAATGAAATTGGCCTCGCCATTGTTCCAATGGATACTGACGGTGATGGTATAGAGGATATCGAGATGGGATGTATTCAGGCTATCGATGTAAATAACGGAAGTTTCCATCCGTGCAGCAATGATCTTTGTTTCAGTTTTTCACAGGATACCACAGACAAGGAAAGATGCTTCGATTGTTTTGAGGTAGGTATAACAACCTTACAATTGTGGGTTACGGATAAGCAGGGTGGAGATACAGATGTGTGTAATGTGCGCATAAATGTTCAGGATAATAATACTGTCGATGCATGTCCGGATCTGGATAATTGTGTTGATATGAATCCTGCGCTTCAGCTTCGAAGTTGTACTGCGGCCAATATACAGACGCTGGGATTGAATCAGGGCCCTGTCATTATCCCAACTTGCAGATGTACTCAGGTAACAATAACACATAGAAATGGTCCGGTTACATCCTGCGGTGCCAATTGCCAGACTTTGATAAGGGAATGGAGTATAACATATAATTGCTTCACAAATCCGAGAACATATATTGTCAATCAATCTCTTACTCAAATTGTAGATGTGCCTACTGCCAATATTACTGGCAATACGACGATTTGTAATGGTCAGTCAAGTCAATTAACAGTGAGTGGAACGGGTACATATTTGTGGAGTACTGGAGCAACAACTGCCAGTATAACTGTAAGTCCAACAGCAAATACTCAATACTTCGTTACGGTTACGTCTGCCGCTGGATGTACGGCGTCAAATAGTGCTCAGGTTACTGTAAATCCAAGACCTAGTGCTGCTATCACAGGCGACTTGAGTATCTGTCAGGGAGAAAGCACAGTGTTGCAGGCCAGTGGCGGGGGAACCTATTATTGGAGTACAAATACAACCACATCCGAAATATCTGTCTCTCCTTCCGTAAATACAACCTATACTGTGACAGTCACCAATGCTTTTGGCTGTACCAATACAGCTTCAGCGACCGTTCAGGTTACCAGTGAATCTGTAAGTTGTCAGACCAGAAATATTACTGTTTATCTCAATCAGATTGGTCAGGTCAATATTACACCAGCCATGATTAGTATTGGAGATACAGTGGGCTGTGCAGGTAACGTTCAGGTGTCCCTAACTCCTCGTCAGTTTTTCTGTAATCTGATTGGGCCCAATACAGTGACACTCAATGTTAGAAATCTACTGGCCAATATAAATTTATCATGTACCGCAACTGTTACAGTTTTAGACACAATAAGGCCTACAGTAATATGCCCGCCTGCAGCATCCGTCAATTGTGCAGTTTTCTCTCCTGCTACATTATCTGGTGGTTCATTTGGCAGCCTGACAATAAATGACAATTGTATTGGGTTTACAAGGGTAGATACTGTAATAACGACCAATCTAAATAATTGTAACGTTGGAACAGTTACCAGAAATTTCACCGTGTATGATTTGTCAAATAATTCAAGACAATGCAGCCAGACTATTAATGTTGTATCACAAACACCATTCAATCAATCAGGAATTACCTGGCCTGCTTCACCAGTAAATATTAATAGTTGTACAAAAACCATTGATCTTGGGCTTACAGGTGTTCCGGAAATTGACGACTCATTTGCAGATTGCTCAGATGTCAATATTTTACCTTTTACGGATGCAGGAATTAATCCAAATACCATTTGCAGGGATACCATTTTCAGAACATGGACCGTCGTGGATTCTTGTCAGCTGGTTCCAAATACAAATCAAGGTCGTTGGACATTCGTACAGACTATCATCATTGGGGATCAGACACCACCCGTATTTACAAATACATTGCCTGATATTTCTGTCACTGTACCTAATCCAATGTGCGATACTTTGTTGAATCTGGCAGGAACTGCTGCTGCAGACAATTGCCCGGGTCCAGTAAATATTATTAATAATGGTTTGTTTGCGGTAAACAATCAAAGTGCAGATGCTTCCGGCAGATATGATCTGGGGGTTCACAGAATTATTTATACCGCCAGAGATCAGTGTAATAATGCAGCAAACGACACAATGTTTATAAATATTTATGCTTCAAGGGCATATTGTGTCAAGCAATTTTTAGAGTTGCCGGAAGGAGATACATTAGATTTAAATGCAAATAATTTTTCCGGATATGCAGCTATTTGTCCCGGATCAGCCCACTTTGTAATCTCTTTCAGTCAAACAAATCCGGGGGACTCGATTCGGGGTTTGGATTGTAGCCATGTTGAGGAAACAGATGGCAGGTACATTACAGTATACTTTTTTGATACCAGAAGTGGGGATACCTTGCTTTGGGACTCCTGCGTCGGTCATTACTTTCTGTATGATCCGGATGGTTCCTGCGGTTCTGGCCTCGTTGATGTAAGCGGAACTCTTAAAACTGTTCAGCAACAAGTAGTGCCGGCTGCAGTGGTAAGGTTGTACGGAACAGAAATAGCTCCTTCATCAACCGGTACTCAGGGAAAATATCAGTTCAATAATATTCCAAAAGGAATAGGCATAAGAATCCGACCTGAAAAAGATGACGATGTCTTAAAAGGAGTCAGTACGCTTGACCTTATAAATATACAGCAACATCTTACGGGTATACGCACATTTGAACGACCAGATCAGTGGATTGCTGCAGACATAAACAATGACAGGAAGGTTAATTCTGTGGACATGGTCGAACTCAGAAAGGTAATACTTGGCATATTGCAAAAATTCCCCAACAATGATAGCTGGAGATTTTTGGAAGAGGGATATGTGTTTTCAAATCCAGAAGAGCCACTTGCTCTTCCACTCCCGGAAGAGTCGTCAGTTAGCTGGGTTTCCCAGCCACTTGAATTAAACTTTACCGGTATTAAGGTAGGTGACGTGAATGGTAGTTTTATTACAGGTGTTCAGTCAGGTTCTTTGGAAGACAGATCCGGTAAGGTCACATCATGGAACTTTATACTTCCGGATGAGAAAAGCGGACAAACTGCCCAGGTGCCAGTGCGTGCAAACAACAAACAGTATTTAAATGGATTTCAGCTTTCAATAGAGGCGCCATTCTTGAAAGATATTGAAATAGTTTCAGGGAATCTGGAAATACAACCATATCACTTCATCACTGACGAACATAACGTTTTGATATCCTGGAACACAGAGACACCAGTGCTGGCTGAGGAAGGCGATATCCTCTTCTACATAAAGGGAGTTCAAACAGGGAATTCAGACCGTTCTGTAAATGTTTCCAGGTTGATATCGGCTGAAATGTATGATGAAAATCTGGATGTTCATAAAATACAACTCGTATCGGGAAGCATCGAAAATAATAGCGATCAATTACAGCTTAAAGGAAATACGCCTAATCCATGGACGCAGGAATCTCAAATCAGGTTCTATATTCCTGAGAATGGTGAGGTTGAATGTGCTGTAAGATCTACGACAGGAAAACTATTGCTACGACAAAAGGCATACTTTGAAAAAGGAAATAATTCATTCACCATTTCCAAAGATGTCATGGAAAATGCGGGATTGCTTTTTTATGACCTTAAGTATAAAGAGTCTGTTTCTACCGGTAAAATGATTTATATAGAGTAAGGTTTTTTTTACTATAAATGAAATGCCCCTGGATTAAAGCAAATTCAGGGGCATTTGTATTTGTTTTATTATAATATGTTTTACAAATAAAAAATATTTTGTTTTAAATAATATTAAATTTATATGTATGTTTTTAAATATGTTAATGTGTTATTTATAAATATAAAAAATATTAATGTATTTATATTAAAAAAATATATATGTTTAATTTTTATTCTTGTCAATCAAATATTCAAAAAAGATAGACTAAATCATATAGTTTATATAAAAGTAACTCAAAAAGTTATATAAAATAAATAAAAAAGTTATCAATAAAAACAAATTATAAAAAAAATTATATATTTTCATTTTTTTTGGGGGAAAAGTGGGAAAAAGTGGGAAATAGAGATAAATTTGCGATAACAACCAACAGAAAGTGTGAAGAAATTTCAATTCACCGGAGAATATGAATGCAGAATTGATGCAAAAGGAAGGCTAAAGCTTCCTGCTGCCATCATGAAGCAGATTGGTGATGACGAAAATCAAAAATTCACCATTAACCGGGGTTTCGAAAAGCACTTAATGTTGTATCCCAATGAAGTTTGGGAGCGAAAATCAAGAGAGATAAACCAACTCAACATTTACAACACGCAGCACAGACAGGCGATCAGGTATTTTTATCGTGGGGCTACTGAGCTCGAACTGGACAGCGCAGAACGGATTAATATCCCGCAGAGTCTTTTGGATTATGCAGGTATCGGTCAGGATGTCGTACTATATGCTTATCAACAGCAGATAGAAATCTGGTCCAGGGAGGCTTACGATGCTATGTTAAATGAAGAGCCTGAAGATTTTGCCAGAATTGCAGAAAGTATTTTTGGTAATGGCTTCAACATTTCTTCTCCGGAAAATGAGGAGTAAATGGCTGATTATCATGTGTCGGTATTGTTGGAAGAAAGTGTAAATGCTCTCAAAATCAGGCCTGAAGGAACCTATATTGATGTGACCTTTGGAGCCGGTGGACATTCCAGATCGATTTTAAAAAATTTAAATGCCAAAGGGCGTTTATTTGGTTTTGACCAGGATGCGGACGTATTGCCAAATGTTCCGGAAGATAATCGGTTTGAGCTGGTAAGTTCAAATTTCAGATTTATAGCCAGGTTCATGGATTGGTATGGCGTTGGCAGTGTGGATGGGATTCTGGCAGATTTGGGTGTTTCTTCACATCAGCTTGATTTTCCTGAAAGAGGATTTTCCTTTAGGTATGATGCGGAACTTGATATGCGAATGAATGCAGAAATGACAACAAAAGCAGCAGACGTTTTGCGACATTACCGAGAAGAAGAATTGATCAGAATGTTTAGTGATTTTGGAGAGGTTCGAAATGCCAGGCAGCTTTCACGGGCTATAATTAAAGCCCGCACTTCAGCAGAAATCCGGACAACATTTATGCTCAATCAGATTCTGGAAATTACTGCGATAGGTCCAAAGCCAAAATATTTTGCTCAAGTGTATCAAGCGCTCAGAATGGAGGTCAATGATGAAATTGGGGCGTTAAGGGATATGCTGAAAGCAGGGTTGTCATTGCTTAAGCCGGGTGGAAGATTTGTGGTTATTACATACCATAGTATTGAAGACAGGCAGGTCAAAAATTTTTTTAAAACAGGAAGGTTTGATGGCATAATGGAAAAAGATGAATACGGTCGCATTTTCAGACCTTTTGATCTCCTGGATAAGAAAGTTTTTGTGCCTGAGGAAAAAGAAATCATTAAGAATCCCAGGGCAAGAAGTGCGAAAATGCGTGTTGTTGAAAAAATTTAATAAAATTTCTTTTTATGGCTGAAAGTCAGAATGAAAAATCAACACTTTTTAAACTGAAATGGGCTGAATGGATTTTTGTGAATCTGCCATTTGTAAGTTATATGGTTTTGCTTGGTATCATTTATATTTCCAATGCCCATGCATCGGAAAAAGCTTTAAGAAGGATTGAAACATTAAAGCAGGATTTAAAAGACACCAAGTGGAGATATGAAAATCTTCATCAGCAACTGAAATTTGGCAGTATTCAATCGCAGATTGAAGATAAGGTTAAAGAGGAGGGTTTAGTTTCCGGAACTACACCGCCTGTAAAAATAATTGTGAGGGAAAATAATTAATGAAGTAGTTCAATGGACAGGAAAAAAGAGTTGCTGTGGCGTTCTTATCTGGTGATGGTGTTTTTCATCATAGCTACTCTTGTAATCATGTTCAAGATTTTTAAAATCACCGTTATGGAAGGTGATAAATGGAGAGAAAAGGCAGGTGACAACATCAAATGGAGAGTTGTTGATGCCGACAGAGGAAATATTTACTCTGATCAAATGGATCCTTTGGCACTCTCCCTGCAGTTCTTTGAAATACGAATGGATCTTTCTGTGATTAAGGAAGAAACTTTTAGCAAGTATGTTGATTCTCTCGCCTTGTATTTAAGCACCTTTCCCAGTGAATGGATAAGGCCTAAATCAAGAGAATCATGGAAAAAGGATCTCATGGCTAACCGAAATAATAAATATTATTTTATTGCAAGGGGCCTTGATGTTGATGCTTACAAACAACTCAAAAATGATGCGCCTATTTTGAAACTCGGAAGATATGCCGGAGGTATGATAACGCTTCGCTATGGAAAAAGAGTTAAGCCATATAGAGATCTTGCAAGCAGGACAATAGGTGTAGACAGGGAAAATGCAGATAAAGTTGGACTGGAAGGTTACTTTGACAGATTTTTGAAAGGTGTAAGCGACCAGCGTTTAATGAAGCGACTGGCATCAAAGGAAGATGTTTGGGTCCCGGTGTATGACCCTTCTGAAAATGAAATCAAGCGAGGGAGTGATATTGTGACCACGCTAAACGTTGATATCCAGGATTTTGCACACAAGGCGCTGCAGGAATCATTAGTGCAGTATCAAGCAGATGGTGGTACGGTAGTGTTAATGGAAGTGTCTACAGGGGCTATAAAGGCAATGGTAAATCTGAGTCGCGCCTCTGATGGGACCTATACGGAATTGTATAATCATGCCATTGCGAGATTAAGCGAGCCGGGTTCTACTATGAAATTGACCACGGTTCTGGCGCTTATGGAAGATGGCTATGCAAAGGCAGATAGTAAGGTGAATCTGAATTTTGGTCAGCGTAGGTTTGCTGACAGAACAATGCATGATTCAGAGCCTCATGGTAAAACTTTGGTTTCTATGGCAGAAGCTTTTGAATTGTCATCAAATGTCGGTATTGCCTCTTTGGCCAATGACGCCTATAATTCACTGGATGGGCGAAAAAAGTGGTACAGCAGGCTTGAGTCTTTCGGAATCACCGACGCAACAGGCATCGACATTCTGGGAGAGGCAAAACCTGAGGTGAAAAATCCTCAGATGAAAGAAAAATGGTACGGAACGACAGTACCATGGATGGCTCATGGCTATGAATTGCAGCAAACACCTTTACAGATGCTTTCTTTCTATAATGCAGTTGCCAATGGGGGGAAATTGATGAAACCATATCTGGTAAATAAAATAATATCAGGCGAAAAAGTAAAGACTTTTGCGCCGGTAGTGATGAAAAGCACCATTGCTTCAGCTCCTAATATACTTTCAGCCAGACGCATGCTTGAAGGGGTTGTACTCAGGGGAACCGGAAAAACATATGTGAAATCTGACATTGTTGACATTGCCGGGAAAACGGGTACCACCAGGGTAAATTATGCGCGTCAGGACGAAGTTCCTCAATATAATGCCAGTTTTGCCGGTTATTTTCCGGCAGATAATCCTAAATACTCCGCAATAGTAGTAGTATATGGACCTAAACATCATTTTTACGGAGGTATTGTAGCGGGACCTGTTTTCAAGCAAATCGCTGAGAAAATACATTTACTCAAAAATCAGCAAATTAAAGTCTTGTCGGATTCTTCTTTTGTGGTGAATTATAGTTTACCTGACAGAACCTCCGGCTATTCGGATGACTTTAAAAAAGTATTTGATTATGTCGGACTTCCTTATGAGCAAAAAGCCAGCGCTGACTGGGCTAGAGTAGAACCATTCGAAAATACCATGCTGCTTGGTAAAAATAAAATAAGTAAAAAATATGTCCCTGATTGCAGGGGCATGGGAGCACGTGACGCTTCATATATTCTGGAAAGCCTTGGAATGAAGGTGAATATTGTAGGTATTGGAAAAGTGGAATCTCAAAGCATTCCACCAGGCGCTATCGCGGAAAGGAAATCGATTACGGTTTATTTAAACTGATAAAAATGATCAGTTGATGACCAAAAAGTTGTTTGAAATATTGCCCCTTGAATATGTCAGGGAAATTATAGGAAATGCGGAATTACAAATTTCCGGAGTCGAAATTGATTCCCGTAAATGTAAGGATGGTTGTCTTTTTATCGCACTGAAAGGTGTCGAATCTGATGGCCATCAGTATATAGGCAAGGCTGTTTTGAATGGAGCAGTCGCTGTTATATGCTCTGAATTACCTTCTGATCCTGACGATAGGATTGTGTATGTTCTGATAAATGACGGAAAAGAGCTTGCGGGGAAAATAGCTGATCAATTTTATGATTGCCCAAGTGCTGGCATTAAACTGGTTGGTGTTACCGGGACAAATGGTAAAACTACCGTGTCCACGTTATTATTTCAATTATTTACGTCCCTGGGATATAAATGTGGTCTGATTTCAACGGTAGAGAATAGGATTGGATTTGATGTGCTACCCGCTACCCACACGACACCAGATGTAATTTCTCTTCATCAGCTGATCTTTCAAATGAAGCAGTCCGGTTGCAGTCATGTTTTTATGGAAGTGAGTTCACATGCTGCAGACCAGAGAAGGATTGCCGGTTTGCATTTTGCAGGTGCTGTTTTTACCAATATTACACATGACCATCTGGATTATCATCTTACCATGGATGCATACATAAAAGCCAAAAAGTCTTTTTTTGATCACTTGAGTAAGGATAGTTTTGCGGTTATAAACCTCGATGACAAACGAGGTACTGTAATGGTCCAAAATACAATTGCCAGGAAGATAAGTTATGCCTTACAGATAATGGCTGATGTGAAGGGAAAGATTCTTGAAAACAATATCTCGGGAATGCACTTGCAAATCAATGGTGACGATGCGTATTTTAAATTAATAGGTGAATTTAACGCTTATAATCTGCTCGCTGTTTATGCCGCCGCTGTACAACTTGGTGTTCCCAATTGGGAAGTTTTAACAGTTCTTTCTGGTTTACAAGGTGCTGAAGGTCGTTTTGAGCAGGTTATTCAACCATTAACGAAAATTTGTGGCATTGTCGACTACGCACATACACCGGATGCACTTGAAAATGTAATAAAAACCATTTTAAAAATTAAGGCACATAAAAATCAGCTTATCACCGTAGTTGGATGTGGAGGTGACAGAGATAAGACAAAACGACCTGAAATGGCAAGAATTGCTGCTGTTTATTCAGACAAGGTAGTTTTAACAAGTGATAACCCCAGAACAGAAAATCCGGAAGATATTCTGGATGATATGGAAAGAGGTATTCCCGAATCCAAAGTAAGTCAGGTTGTAAGGATAACTGACAGGTCAATAGCTATAAAGACAGCAGTTATGCTGGCAAAACCCGGTGACGTAATATTGGTTGCCGGAAAGGGGCATGAAAAATATCAGGAAATAAATGGGGAAAAGTTCCCGTTTGACGATAAAATGTTACTGGAAAAGTTATTAAAAAACCCGTAACCACTGCCATCAGGTGATTTGAGAATGTCATCTGATGTGCATTAAGAATTAGGTTCTATTATCATTCTCAGGTTGGTTTAACAGTTGCAGGAGGATCCTCTCCGGGAAAAGTTCAGGAAGACCTTCTGCACTGTTAATTTAAAGCTTAAAACTTCTATCTCATCATCTCAATATATTAAAGCAAATGCTGTACCATATTTTCGAATATCTAAATCAAAAATATAATATTACCGGGGCGGGTCTGTTCCAGTATATTACATTCCGGTCAGGTGCAGCTATTATTTTGTCTCTTATCATATCCATGGTTTTTGGGGGCAGAATTATTAATGCTCTCAGGCGAAGGCAGGTCGGTGAAACGGTGAGAGACCTTGGTCTTGAAGGCCAGAAATCCAAAGAAGGCACTCCTACAATGGGAGGATTGATTATTCTAATGGCTATTCTGATCCCCTGTATTCTTTTCGCCAAACTCAACAATGTATATATACTTTTAATGCTTTTTACTACTGTATGGCTTGGTTTGATTGGCTTTGCAGATGACTATATCAAGGTATTTAAAAAAAATAAGGACGGATTGAGCGGTAAAACCAAGGTTTTTGGTCAAGTAATGCTGGGCCTTATTGTTGCTATAACAATGTTGACCTCTAAGGATGTCGTCATACGAATGCCGTTAAATGAAGCTGAAAGCGGTGGATATGAGGTTGTAAAAATATATTCAACAGTTGTCCCGAAGGTTAATCAGGAAAGCCGCATTATTCAGATGGCTTATGTGAAGTCTACACTCACTAACATCCCTTTTTATAAAGGTAATAATTTTGATTACAAATATCTGGTAACATTTTTAGGGGATAATGCAGATATAGGTTTGTATCTGCTTTTCATTCTGGTAAGTGTATTTATTGTGACAGCAGTTTCAAATGCTGCCAATCTTACGGATGGAATTGACGGCCTTGCTGCAGGAACTTCTGCCATTATAGGTGCAACTTTAGGTGTTTTGGCGTATGTTTCTTCTAACACCATTATTGCGGATTATCTGAATATAGTGTATATCCCTGATTCTGGCGAACTTGTAGTATATGCTGCATGTTTTTTAGGTGCCTGTATTGGATTTTTATGGCACAATTCGTTTCCCGCAAGAGTCTTTATGGGTGATACCGGTAGTCTGATGATTGGTGGCGTCATTGCAGTACTTGCCATTCTTATCAGAAAAGAGCTGATGATTCCTATTTTATGCGGAATTTTCCTTGTTGAGAACTTATCCGTGGTATTACAGGTAAGCTGGTTTAAATACACCAAAAAGAAGTATGGCGAGGGGAGGAGAATATTTTTAATGTCGCCCCTTCATCATCACTATCAAAAATTAGGCATGCATGAGTCAAAAATTGTTACACGATTTTGGATCGTCGGCATCATGCTGGCTGTATTTAGTATTATAACCTTAAAAATTCGCTAATGAAAACAGTAGCTGTTATAGGCGCAGGTGAGAGCGGATTGGGGGCAGCATTGCTTGCCCGAAAATTGAATTATAATGTATTTGTCAGTGATGCTGGTATCATTGACGACAAGATAAAGGTTGAGTTTATTAGCAATTCGATTTCCTTTGAGGAAGGGAATCATGATTTTGAAAAGCTGTTGGTAGCTGATGTGGTTGTAAAGAGTCCCGGAGTTCCGGGTCATGCGCCTGTCCTGCGCATGTTAAAAGAGAATGGACGCAGAATAATATCAGAGATTGAGTTTGGTTTTATTCATTTTTCCGGACTGACCATTGGAATTACGGGATCAAATGGGAAGACTACAACTTCGGGACTCTTATACCACGTTTTGAAAAACTCAGGATGGAATGTTGCCCTTGGTGGAAATTATGGGCATAGTTTTGCTCGAATAGTCGCGGATGAAAGTCCAGAATGTGTAGTCTTGGAAATAAGCAGTTTTCAGCTGGACGATATTGATAAATACAGATCGGACATCAGTATTTTGCTTAACATTACCCCTGATCATCTCGACAGATACGGCTATCAGATGGATAATTACGTGGCAGCAAAATTTCGAATTACTGAAAATCAGACTAAAAACGATACTTTTATTTATAATGCCGACGATCCATGCATTATGCAAGGTGTACAAAAATTTCATACTCAGGCCAGCTTGATAAAAGTACATGTTTCCGATTATCAAAACGGAATTATGGCCCTGGATGGAACAGGAATTTTTGAACTTACCATTAAAGGCAGGCACAATTTGCTGAATGCATACTGTGTGGTTGCTGCTTGTCGAAAACTCGGATTGTCAGAAGCACAGATCAGACTAGGGCTTTCATCATTTGTCAATCTTCCGCATAGACTCGAAGTTGTGGACACGGTCAGTGGGGTCACTTTTATTAATGATAGCAAGGCTACCAACGTAGATTCTGTATTTTTTGCTTTGGATGCTATGGATGGACAGATAGTATGGATTGCTGGGGGCACTGATAAGGGCAATGATTATGGACCACTTTTACCATTGGTAGAAAACAAGGTTAAAGCATTAGTTTGCCTGGGTGTTGACAATAGTAAACTGATAGCTGCATTTGACGGAGTTGTACCTGTGGTGAAAAGCACATCTGATATCGATGATGCTGTTACTGAAGCTTTTTCATGCGCCTCAGCGGGAGATATTGTACTTCTCTCACCTGCATGTGCCAGCTTTGATTTGTTCAAAAATTACATGGATAGAGGAGATCGGTTTAAGGCTTCTGTAAAGTCATTTAAGGAAAAATTGTTTATACACGCTTAAATCATAAAGAGTGCACGCAGTATTACATGCATATGATAAATTGAAAGGTGACCGAATAGTCTGGTTGATTGTTACCCTGCTAAGCCTTTTTTCATTGCTTATTGTGTACAGCACATCTACGAGTGTCGTTTATAAAATGAATACCGACACCACAAGCACAGAATGGTATCTAATTCGCCAGATGATGTTTATTGCTGCTGGTTTTGTCCTCATGTATACAGCTTACAGATTGCATTATATGATATATGCCAAACTTGCCCCTTTTCTGATGATTATTGCTGTACCATTACTCATTTATACCGCATTGTTTGGTGTTGAAGTCAATGATGCCGCGCGATGGGTAAAAATTCCAATACTGGATATTTCTTTTCAGACTTCGGATTTTGCAAAGCTTGCATTGATTCTGTATCTCGCAAGATCTCTTGCCATGAAGCAGGAATATATAAAGGATTTTAAAAATGCATTTATACCTGTTATTGCCCCTGTCTTATTGATATGTGGACTTATTTTGCCATCAAATCTTTCCACAGCAGCTTTATTGTTTGTTACCTGTTTTTTGATGATGTTTATTGGGCGGATAGCACTGAAGTATGTTTTGTTATTACTTTTAGCTGGTGCAATATTGTTTTCTGCAGTTTTCGTGGCAGGGAAATTTTTTCCAGAGCATATTAGAACTGAAACCTGGATATCCCGGGTGGATGAATTTTTACATTCAGACGGCGAATACCAGGTGCAACAATCCAAGATTGCCATTGCCAATGGAGGTATATTAGGTGTTGGCCCCGGTAATTCGACACAGCGAAATATATTGCCTTATGCCTATGCAGATTTTATATATTCTATAATCTGTGAAGAATATGGCATGTTAGGCGGTTTTATTATTCTCATATTTTATTTGTGGTTATTGTTTCGTAGCATAAGCCTGGTGACAAAAAGCCCCAAGACATTTGGTGCAATACTAGCGCTGGGTCTAACACTGAATATTGTTATTCAGGCATTTGCCAATATCGCAGTTTCCGTTCAACTGGTGCCTGCAACAGGTCTCACCTTACCTTTGATTAGTATGGGAGGGACTTCCTACCTGTTTACATGTATCTCATTGGGAATCATCCTCAGTGTAAGTCGGTTTGTGGAGGAAGCGTTTCAGGAAAAGAGAAAGCTTGATCAATTAAATGTTACAGATGAAGGTGGTCATTAGCGGAGGAGGAACCGGCGGACATATATTTCCTGCCATTGCTATAGCAGATGCTATTCGGTTGAGGTTGCCGGATGCCACCATCCTGTTTGTTGGTGCCAGTGGGAAAATGGAGATGGAAAAGGTTCCAGCAGCAGGATATAATATCAAAGGTTTACCGGTAGCGGGTTTTCAGAGAAAATGGAGTTATAGAAATATTTTGTTTCCGTTCAGGTTGATAGACAGCATGATTAAAGGATGGTTTATTTTGCGTCAGTTCAGGCCTGATTTGGCCATAGGTGTAGGTGGATACGCAAGTGGACCTGTTTTGAAAATCGCCAGCTGGATGAATATTCCAACGTATTTGCAGGAACAGAATTCATTTGCAGGAGTTACTAATCAACTCCTTGCCAGAAAGGCATCCCTCATATTTGTCGCATATAATGGAATGGAAAAATTTTTCCCACAAAATAAAATTGTACTATCGGGAAATCCTGTTAGAAAAGATATTGAAAGCCTTTTAGTAAGCAGAAGCGAGGCAATTTATAAACTTGGACTGGATCCGGAAAAAAAGACTATACTCTTTTTTGGTGGCAGCCTGGGTGCAAAAACGATTAACGAAACTGTAAAGCGAGCTATAGACAATGGCGAATTGGATACTTACAATATAATCTGGCAAATTGGAAAAAATAATTTTGAGCAGTACCAGCAATATCAGTCATTGTCTCCTAATTGGGTTGCAAAAGCTTTTATGGAAGACATGCCGACGGTCTATGCTGCGGCTGACTTAGTAATAAGTAGGGCAGGAGCATTGACAATTTCCGAGCTGGCAATTTTAAATAAAGCCTGTATACTTATTCCGTCGCCATATGTTGCGGAGGATCATCAGACGGTAAATGCTAAAAGCCTGGAAGCAGGAAGTGCAGCGATTGTAATCGAAGATAAACTTGCAGGGACTCATTTAATTCCAGCCATACAAAAACTGATTTCGAATACAAATCAATTGGCAATAATGCAAAAAAGTATTGCTGGATTTGCTTTTCCTGACGCGGCAGGATTTATAGCCGACAAAATTATTGCTCATCAGTCAAAATTGCAGGCACGATGGAATTGAGATTTGAGCATATATATTTTGTAGGAATCGGTGGCATTGGAATGAGTGCACTGGCAAGATATTTTCTAGCCAGGGGTTCAAAAGTTTCCGGATATGACAAGACCAGGACACCACTTACAGACCAGCTCTCCAAAGAAGGAATGCACATTGTGTTTGATGAAAGTCCTGAATATATCCCTTACGGAATAGATCTGGTCGTATATACACCTGCCGTGCCTTCTGCTCACAAAGGTTTGACTTACTTCAGAAATACTGGTATACCTGTTATAAAAAGAGCTGAAGTTCTGGGGCTTATTTCTAAAAATACCCGATGTATTGCTATAGCCGGCACCCATGGTAAGACAACAACAAGTGCATTAACCGCCCATGTACTTCATGAGTCAGGGATGGGGATTTCCGCCTTTTTAGGAGGAATACTATCAGGATACAACAGTAACTTGATTTTAGGAGACGGAGCATGGACAGTTATGGAAGCTGATGAATTTGACCGCTCTTTTTTACACCTTGAACCGGAGATTGCAGTCATTATGTCTATGGATCCTGACCATCTGGATATTTATGGAAATACGGGTGATTTTTACCAGGGATTCAGGGATTTTGCCGGTAAAATTAGACGTAGTGGAAAACTCCTGATAAAGAAGGGTCTTCTAAATAACTTTTCCTTAGACGACATTCAGGAATTAAGGAGTCGGCAAATTGAGATTATTGAATTTGGCTGGGATTCTGGAAATGTAGTTTTAAGTAATCCAGTCGTTAAACATGGCATATTTGGATTTGATTATCATTTTGAGGAAACTACGCTTGAGAATATTGAGATTTTTATGCCAGGTAAACACAATGCAGAAAATGCGAGTGTTGCAGTAACTATAGCCTTGTTGCAAAAAATTGACCAGCTTCAGATTCGCAATTCGATGCGGAATTTTAAAGGCATACAAAGGCGCTTTGAAAAAATATTTGAATCCGATAATGTTGTTTATATAGATGATTATGCGCATCATCCTACCGAACTTGACGCTGCCATATCTACTGCCAGACTGCTTTATCCGAAGAATAAAATAACAGGTATATTTCAGCCCCATCTGTATTCGAGGACGCGCGATTTTTCTTCAGGGTTTGCAAGAGCACTGGATCAGCTCGATGAAATTTATCTCCTCGAAATTTATCCGGCCCGGGAATTACCTGTTGAAGGGGTCACTTCAATGCTGATTTTCAATCAGATGCGTAATTCGCAAAAACATCTTGTGACTAAAGAATCAATTATGGATTCGATATCTTTTCAGGAGCTTGAGATTTTGCTTACCCTCGGAGCAGGCGACATTGATACCCTGGTTATTCCTTTACGCGAAAAATTAATATCCGTTTATGGCAAAATTTGAAGCGACAAGGTTATATAAAATAGGTGCTGCAGGCATGTCTGTTGCGGTCATAATTTTGATTATGACACTATGGTATCTTTCCGTAGATAGAAAAGCATCATCGCATGTAAATACTATAGAAATAGAAATTTCAGATCAGTCAGCAAACACCCTTATTAACAAGGCAGAACTAAAAAGACGTATCCTGGAAATTTCAGGACTTGGTAAAAATGGTCTCAGGGTTGAAAAGATAAACTTAAAAAAGATTGAGCAAAGACTTAAGGAGGACCAGAGAATCAAAGAAGTCAATGTCTATCTTGATAATCAAAACCGTCTTAGGGTATTAATTGAACCAAGGTCTCCTGTAATTAAGATTACAGATTTGCACCAAAATCAATATTATTTGGATGAAACAGGAGCTCAGATTCCTGTTTATCGGGGCGTGTCCTCCAGGGTAATGGTAGCTACAGGCAAAATATCAGCTTACGACTCATCCTTTATTAGGAAAGATACATCTTCTACGCTTAGAAAGACTTTTGAACTTGCCCTGGAAATCAGGAAAGATGAGTTTCTGCTTGCCTTGGTAGAGCAGATTCATGTCGAAGAAAATGGAGACCTGGTGATTGTTCCCAAAATAGGCAGAGAAAAATTAATTTTTGGTGATCTCTCTCAGGTAAATGAGAAACTTGAAAATTTAAAAATATTTTACAGGGACGGACTACCCAGGGTAGGCTGGAATCAATTTGCTACGCTTAATCTGAAATTTACAAATCAGGTAATTCTTGGGAAAAAGTCTGAAGAGACAATTCCTGAGTTGGCCGGCCAGTTGCAGGATAAGGAAAATAATATAACCATAAATAATTGAATGTTTTCATCTAATAAATATAATCAACTATGAGTGACCAGTCAAATATTAAGAACATCGCCGTAGCATTGGATATTGGTACTACTAAGGTTTGTGCAATTGCAGGATATCTCAACGAATACGGAAAACTCGAAATTGTTGGAGTAGGTACTGTAAAATCCGAAGGTGTTTCCAGAGGAGTCGTATCAAACATTGACAAAACCGTAAAAGCAATAAGGGAAGCGGTCGATATTGCAGAGCGCAATGCCGGATGTAAATTTAAACTAGTGCACGTAGGTATAGCAGGGCAGCATATAAAAAGTCTTCATCACCATGGCTTATTGGTTCGTCATGATTCCAATACAGAAATTAGTCAGCAGGATATTGACAAGCTCATAAAGGATATGTATAAACTTGTATTGCCGCCAGGTGATAAAATACTTCATGTTGTTCCTCAGGAATATACTGTTGATGACGAGCAGGAGATTTTTGATCCAATCGGCATGTCGGGAGTTCGCCTTGAAGCCAATTTCCATATAATTACCGGTCAGATTACAGCCAGCAGAAATATTCTTAGGTGTGTTGAAAAAGCTGGTCTTGAAGTGGCAGATGTTACTTTAGAACCTATAGCTTCAGCTTCTGCTGTTTTGAGTGATGAAGAGAAGGAAGCCGGGGTAGTACTGGTGGATATTGGGGGTGGAACTACTGATATTACCATTTTTAAAGATGGTATAATCAGACATACCTGTGTTATTCCTTTTGGAGGTAATGTGATTACTAAAGATATTCGGGAAGGTTGTACCGTGATGGGAGAGCAGGCTGAAAAACTGAAGTTGCGCTTTGGTTCTGCACTGGCCGATGAGATATATGACAACAGGATAATTACAATTCCAGGTTTCCGTGGAAAAGAACACAAAGAAATATCAGAGAAAAACCTGTCAAGGATTATCCAGGCTCGGGTGGAAGAAATATTTGATTATGTGCTTTGGGAGATCAGAAGATCCGGTTTTGAAAACAAACTCATTGCAGGTATGGTTCTCACAGGAGGCGGATCCCTGCTAAAACATATTGATTTGCTCGCCGAATATCATACAGGCCTGCAGGCGAGGGTAGGAGAGCCTATTGAACATCTGGCACATGGTTATACCACTCAGCTTGCTAGTCCTGTCTACGCAACAGCAATTGGTCTATTGAAATATTGTATTGATACGAATTTGGATGATAAAAAAGTGTATGTTGAAGATATTCGTGAGTTGACCCAGAAAATCAGGGAAACCGAAATTGAGAAAATTGAGACAGTCAATACACCTGATATTGATGAAATGGAGGTGATGGATACTGACGGCGGTGGAGCTCAAAGAGTGACACCCGGAATATTTAAAACCATTTTCAAAAAGACTAAAGAATTTTTCGAAACTGGCATTGACTCCGACATTTAATAATTAATTTAAAAAGACTTAATCATGAAATTTGATATACAAAACTCAGAAAAGTGCATTATAAAAGTTATTGGTGTTGGAGGCGGCGGTGGTAATGCCGTAAAACACATGTTTTTACAAGGAATTACAGGTGTCGATTTTGCAATTTGTAATACAGATGCCCAGGCAATGGATAGTAGTCCTGTGTTAACAAAAATTGCGTTAGGGCCAAATTTGACAGAAGGACGTGGTGCCGGCAGTCTGCCTGAAGTTGGAAAACAATCTTGTATTGAATCCATTGAAGAAATTCGAAGATGGCTTTCCGATGGTACCAAAATGCTATTTATTACTGCTGGAATGGGTGGAGGCACAGGAACTGGTGCTGCACCAATCATTGCAAAAGTAGCTAAGGAAATGGGCATACTGACTGTTGCTATAGTTACGTTACCTTTTAAATTTGAAGGTTTAAGACGTCAGAAGCAAGGGTTTGAAGGTCTTGATCAGCTAAAAAAGAATGTAGATTCTATTCTGGTGATTTCAAATGACAAACTTTCTGAAATATATGATGATCTGCCCTTTACTGCAGCTTTTGGTAAGGCAGATGATATACTTACCACAGCAGCAAAAGGAATTGCTGAGATTATTACCGTTCCAGGTATCATCAACGTAGACTTTGAAGATGTAAATACGGTAATGAGAAACAGCGGTGTTTCAATCATGGGCAATGCATACGCGGATGGTGAGGACAGGGCCAGAAAAGCCATACACAATGCGTTGAATTCGCCCCTTCTCGAAGATAATGATATTAGAGGTGCTCAGCACATACTTCTCAACATTACCTCAGGTACAAGAGAAATTACCATGGCAGAAATTCGTGAAATAACTGATTATGTTCAGGAAGAAGCCGGGTATGGTACAGACCTCATCTGGGGAAATTGTAAAGATGAAAGCCTTGGGGATAAGATTTTAGTGACACTGATTGCGACTGGATTTCAGGAAGGGTCATCAAAATCAACTGTTAAAACTACGTTGATTGAAGATTCTGGCGCAAAGACAGTACGTGTTCCATTGGATAAGGAATTTCCCTTTACAGAAGATGATGCAGAGGAGATTTATGAAGATGAGATTTCTTCAAACACTATAGAGTTTGAGACACCTTCTATATCTCAAACGCCTTATGTTTTTGATCGGATACCTGCGAATAATGCTTCCGGAAAACATACAGAATCCGGTAAAGATAATTCGGAAAAACCTAAGGGAGACCAGATTCACCGTGAAGCAGAGGCAGCAAGAAGAGAATATTTACGGAATACAAACAGCAAACCATTGGACAATCCTAAAATAATAGCAGATCTGGAGAGTAGGCCCGCTTACGAACGAAGGAAAGTAGTTTTAGATGAGGAAGTAAGCAGCTCAAACAAAAGATCAAATTATTCACTCAATATGGATGAGGATGGCACTTTACTTTTTTCCAACAATTCTTATCTCTACGACAATGTAGATTGATTTATCAGGGCGTAAGCCTATCAAATTTGGATTTTCGTCTTTTTTATATCATCATTTCGATGAAGTTGGTTTATTTATTATGGGTCTAGGCTCCCCGCCAGACCCTTTTTTATTTTAATCCAGCTGGGTGAATTCCCCTACCTCTCAACCACCGTTTAACGTACAATTTGTTTATATTTGTGTATAAAAATTAAAATATGAGTAATTATTTTATTCGATTGCTGGTCATTATATTTTTTTTCCAAATCTATAATATTGCAAATAGCCAGAAACTATCTCCAAAGGATAAGCTCAATTCAGTTTCGACATACAGAATCGTGCTGGAAGACGAATCATCTTTTATGGGAAAGATGATAATGCAGACATCAGATGCAATTACTTTTAAAACAGATGCTTTTGATAAACTGGAGGTTTCTGTAAAAAAAGTTAAGAGCATTGAGCTTATTGATGAAAAAAATATCGTAAAAGGAGTGTACTGGTTTAAAAACCCTAATGATACCAGATATTTATTTGGACCGTCTGCCATTAATTTAAAAAAAGGTGAAGGTTACTATCAGAATACATACCTGGTTATCAATTCTTTCAACTATGGAATAACGGATTATTTTACTATTGGCGGTGGATTTGAAATTATTTCTACAGTAACAGGTACCCCTGCCTTTATGATTACCCCCAAGGTCGGATTTAAGGTTTCAGAAAATTTTCATGCCGGTGGAGGTCTGTTATATGCAAATGTATTAACCAATGATTCGCCAATCAGTGGTCTCGGTATTGCTTATGGTATCGGAACCTACGGGAGCTCGAATCATAATGTGACTCTTGGTGTTGGTTTTGGGTATGTAGATAAGGAAATTAGCAATAGGCCCATTTTGACTATTTCCGGGATGACACGTATTGCAAGGAAAACTGCCCTGGTAACGGAAAACTGGCTTGTTCCGGGCGCAGCAGATTTAGTTACAGGCAGATATTATGGAGTTTATTCCTACGGTGTGCGATTTTTTGGTGAGAAAATTGCAGTGGATCTGGCATTTCTCAATAATCCTGAGCTGTTTGAAATATTTAGAATAGGTATTCCTTATGTTGATTTTGTGATCAAATTCTAAAGTGTATATAAAAACGAAAAGCCAGGAGTCTTAAGGAATAATTTTCAATTAATTTGGAATATTGTTTGAAATTTGATACCTTTGCCCCACCTTATTAATAAGGATTCGGAAGAGTGGCAGAGCGGTTGATTGCACTGGTCTTGAAAACCAGCGTACCTGAGAGGGTACCCGGGGTTCGAATCCCTGCTCTTCCGCCACAGGCACCTAAAAGGTGCCTTTTTTTTTCCAAAAAATATTGTTAAGATTATCTGTCAGGCATTATTGCAATACCAAAAGTTTTCTAACACATGACTTCCAACGAGATTAGACAGCAGTTTTTATCATTTTTTGCATCAAAAAATCATAAAATAGTTCCATCTGCACCTATTGTGGTAAAAGATGATCCTACCCTGATGTTTACCAATGCAGGAATGAATCAGTTTAAGGATTACTTTTTAGGAAACCGAACTCCCGAGCATCCCAGGCTTGCCGATACGCAAAAATGCCTTAGAGTAAGCGGCAAACACAATGATCTGGAAGAAGTAGGTGTGGATACCTACCACCACACTATGTTTGAAATGCTCGGAAACTGGAGCATCGGAGATTATTTTAAAGCGGAAGCCATAGCTTGGAGTTGGGAATTGTTGACAGAGGTTTATAAGCTTGACAAGAAGAGACTATATGTATCTGTTTTTGAAGGTGACCCCAAAGAAAATCTTCCTGCATCGACCATCGCTTTGAATGAATGGAAAAAGCATGTGGATGAATCCCATATTATCTATGGAAATAAGAAGGATAACTTCTGGGAAATGGGTGATACCGGACCTTGCGGTCCATGCAGCGAAATACATATAGATCTGAGAACAGATGAAGAAAGAGCCCTGATTCCTGGACATGAGCTGGTAAATAAGGACCATCCACAGGTTATAGAAATCTGGAATAATGTCTTTATTCAGTACAACAGAAAGGCAGATGGTTCACTGGAACAATTGCCTGCAAAGCACGTAGATACTGGTATGGGGTTTGAAAGACTTGTTCGTGCAATTCAAAATAAAAAATCAAATTACGATACCGATGTCTTTACTGGATCTATTGCTGAAGTTTCCAGAATTACCGGAAAACAGTATGCCTTCGGAGATACGAAACAGGACATAGCATTTCGTGTACTTGCAGATCATATTCGTGCCATATCCTTTACAATTGCTGACGGGCAACTCCCCTCTAATACCGGAGCAGGCTACGTTATCAGGCGTATTTTAAGAAGAGCCGTCAGATATTATTATACCTACCTTGGTTATCACCAGCCATTATTATTCCAGCTCGTAGAAGTGTTGGCTAAACAGTTTGAAGGTGTTTTTCCTGAATTATACATGCAAAAAAGCTTTGTGGAACGCGTAATTAGAGAGGAAGAAAAATCTTTTTTAAAGACACTTGAAGGTGGTCTTAGGAAAATAGAAGATTTAAAGCCTTCCGGCGGAAAGCTTGATGGAAAGGTCGTGTTTGAATTGTACGACACTTATGGGTTTCCGGTAGATCTCACGCGCCTTATTGCTGATGAAAAGGGCTGGGAACTTGATGAGAAAGGATTTTCTGAAGCCTTGTCACAGCAAAAGGAGAGGTCAAGGGCAGATTCAAAGCGGGAGACCGGAGACTGGGTAGTTTTAAGAGATGATCAGCACACTGAATTTGTAGGATACGATAGTCTGACCATAAACCAGATTTACGCTACTAAATACAGAGTGCTTAAGCAAAAGGAACAGGAATTTTATCAGGTTGTCCTTACCAAAACTCCTTTTTATCCGGAAGGTGGTGGTCAGGTTGGAGATACAGGTTTGCTTATTATAGGAGGGGAGGTAATAAAAGTGCTTGATACAAAAAAGGAAAACGATCTTATAATTCATTTTATCGACAGACTTCCTGACAATATAAGCGCAGAGATTTTTGCTGAGGTAGATGCAGAAAAAAGATTTGATACGCAGTGCAACCATTCTGCAACACACCTGCTTCATGCAGCATTGAGAAATGTTCTTGGCACACATGTTACACAAAAAGGCTCATTGGTCAGACCTGACTATTTGAGGTTCGATATTTCCCATTTCCAGAAAATGACTACCGAAGAAATACAAAAAGTAGAGGAAATAGTCAATGGTCGGGTAAGACAAAATATTGCACTCATTGAAGACAGAAAAATTTCGATTGCAAAGGCAAAGGAAGCCGGGGCGATGATGCTGTTTGGTGAAAAATACGGTGAGGAGGTGCGAATGATCACGTTTGATGCGGCATATTCCCGCGAACTCTGCGGTGGCTGTCATGTTAAGGCCACAGGAGAAATCGGCTTGTTTAAAATTGTTTCGGAATCGGCAATTGCTGCAGGTGTTAGGAGAATAGAAGCGGTTACAGGTGTGGCTGCAGAAAAATATATCAATCAGGAAATAAAGGAACTGAATGCTATCCGGTCTTTTTTTAAAAATAATAACCAGGTAGTTAAAAATATTTCTGATTTGCTTGATGAAAATCAGAAGTTAAAAAAGGAAATCGAGAAATTAATGTCCGGCCAGGCAGGCAGAATGCAGGAGGAATTGAGGAAAAAAGCTGGAGTTTATAAGGATATCATCATAGTTGCAGAGTTATTGGATGGGATTGATTCCAAGTCTGCAAAAACGCTCGCATATAATCTTGAAAAAGACCTCGGTGATGCAGTTATTTTATTTGGACTGGAAGAAAACGGGAAAGCCCAGTTAATGCTTACCGTCAGTGAATCGCTGACTAAGTCAAAATCATTGCACGCCGGACAAATGATCAGAACACTGGCAACGCACATCCAGGGAGGTGGGGGTGGCCAGCCATTTTTTGCAACTGCCGGAGGCACTGATGTTTCCGGATTGACTAATGCTTTAAATGCTTTAAAGTCTCTGATAGATTAGTATGCAGACATTTCATACTATAAGATCAAAACATAAGTTACTCGATTTTTCCGTTCCCCGTGTTATGGGAATTTTAAATCTCAATAACGATTCCTTTTATTCGGGATCAAGAATAATGGATCTTGGCAAATTCCAGGAAAAGGCATTGCAAATGGTAGAGGAGGGAGCAGAAATCCTGGATATTGGCGCTATGTCTTCCCGTCCTGGAGCAAAAATTTCCATTGCAGAACATGAAGCTGATATTATTCAGGCTGCTGTAAAAACCATTAGAAAAGTATGTCCTGATGTATGGATTTCTATAGACACTGTACATTCGCTGGTGGCAGAAACAGCGATTGACCAGGGAGCTGACATCATTAATGATATTTCTGCAGGCAGTGTAGACAGCAGATTACCTTATATTGCAGCAGAAAATGAAATACCATATGTCTTGATGCATATGCGTGGAACTCCAGAAACCATGCAGTCTTTTTCTTCTTATGAAGACGTTGTATTTGAAATTTTGAGTTTTTTTAAAGGGAAAATAAAAATTTTACAGGAAATCGGTGTGCGCGATATTATCATCGATCCTGGAATTGGTTTTGCAAAAAATAGTGAAAGTAATTTCCACTTGGTTGATCAGCTGGGTATATTCAAAATACTGGAACGACCTTTAATGGTCGGATTATCAAGAAAGTCCTTTATTTACAAAACATTGAACACTGATCCTGACCATGCTCTTAATGGAACCACTGCCTTGCACATGGCATCTCTGTTAAACGGAGCCACTCTGTTGAGAGCACATGATGTTGTAGAAGCAGTCGAGACCATAACCTTGTTTAATATGTTAAAAAACAGATAATAAGCTGACTTGCCACAAGTTATCCGATATTTTTGCGTTATATTTGATTAGATAATGACTCTGTAAAATGAGTGTAGAAAACACAGACTATCCAAATCAGAAAGTTGCTGGATTAAGAAAGTCAGTTGCCGGAATTTCCAGACTGATTTTTCTTATAACACTTTTGATTCCGTTTTCTATTTACTCCATCATCCATACTCCGGCAGCACAGTCCTATCTTCGGAATCTGGCAACGAAAATTCTGGAGGAAAAAACCGGAGCGAGCGTTGAAGTAGGTAAAATCGGGTTTGATGTTTTTCGTGGACTAAATGCCCAGAAAATATTAATTAGGGATGAACAAAAGGATACATTAATTTTTGTTGGAAAGCTTTCTACGAGTCTCAACAAGAACCTGATATATCTTATTTTCAACAAGGCAGATCTTTCAGATATCTATATTGCGGATGTTAAAATAAACATGATCAGAAGAGAGGGAGACCGCTATTCTGGACTTCAGTTATTTTTTAAAAAGCTTCTTCAGAAACAACAGTCCGAAAAGAAGAATAATTTTTCGCTGGAGCTGCATCACATATACGGTAAAAATCTCGGGTTATTTATAGACGACATGCACAGGGGTGTAAATGTCAATATAAAAATTCCATCCATTAAGCTTGGCGTGGATAAACTTGATTTGGAATGCGGGCAAGCTGACATTGACAATATTTATTTGAGAGAGCCATCAGTCATCTATTCAGTCTATGACTACGCCTGTTATTCTGAAGATGAATTAGCTGTATTGCCAAAAAATGCACCTTTCAGATGGTTTTTGGATTTTGACTTTGGCATTACCTGCAGCAAGCTATCGATAGAAAATGGTAAATTTAAATTGGACAATTTTCTTCTGCCAATAAATAAATCTACCTACCCTATATTTGATCCTCAGCACTTCCAGATTAGTGATATTAAATTAATTTTTCAAAAACTCAGGCTCGATCAGGAAGGCAGAATAAAGCTTCAGGTTCCTGCAGTAGCGATGATACTGGATAATCAAATTGAATTGCAAAAGTTTTCGGTCGATTCAATTTCATTGAGCGAAAGTACAGGTAGTATTGGTGGAATCCAATTCAAAACAAATAATTCTCAGTTGAGGACAAGTTTTTCATTGGGGTATGAAGATTTTGAATCATGGAAAAACTTTCAGGATGAAGTGATATTGAAAGGAACAATTGAAAAAGGTGAAATTGATTTTGGTGAATTAAGTTACTTTATTAAAGGTCTGAATGAATCACCTTCACTGGTTAATTTGAGGAATGAAAAATTATTTATTGAAGGAAAATTAAATGGCAGAATTGCACATTTTTCCATGAAGAATATGAAGGCAGGTATTGGTAAAAAATTACTCGTGCTTGGAGACTTTCATGTAAAAAACATTGCGGATTTGGACAATCTGCTTCTGAATGTTAAGATTGAGCAGTTGTCAACACACATGAGACATATCAAAAATCTCTTCCCTTCTGTAAAACTGCCAGCCAATTACTACAAACTTGGAGATATCCGCTTTAAAGGTCGTTTTGATGGTTATCTGGAGGACTTTGTGGCCTTTGGTACAATGCGATCTGATATTGGGGTTGCAGATGTGGATATGCGTCTCGATTTGACAGGTGGGCTTGAATATGCTTCGTATTCAGGAAAGCTGGATCTTAAGAAATTCAATTTAGGAGTTTGGTCAGGCAATAAGGATTTTGGCTTACTTGATTTTAGTTCAAAAGTAGAAAAAGGACAGGGTTTAATTGTTGATGCTTTGCAAGCAGAACTTAATGCAAATGTCAATTCTTTGGTTTATAAAAACTATGAATACAGAGATCTCAGTATAAGGGGAGAGATAAATAAAAGTACTTTTGACGGATCTTTTGAAATAAGAGATGAAAACATTGATTTAAATTTTGAAGGTGTTGCTGAATATCTTCAGCAAAAAACATTTCTCAATTTTTCATCAGATATAAGGAATCTCAATTTATATGCATTGAATTTGGTGAATAAACCTCTAAAAGTTTCAGGAAAAATTGATATAAATACCTCCGGAATTTCTATCAACGATTTACTTGGCAATATTGATATCAGAGGTATTGAGGTCGCTAAAAATGATTCCATCTATACAATAAACGAGATTAAACTTCAATCGAAGATACTTCTGAATGGAGGTAAGGAACTTAGTCTTTTTTCTGACCTTGGCACAGTATTAATCAGAGGTGATTATGACATACCCAATTTAATTCCTACGGTAAAGCAGATCATTAGGACGAATTATCCGGCTATTACAAAAAACTGGTCATCACAACCGAGAACTAAATCAAATATCAGACAGTATATTGATTTTGATATAAGGTTGGGCAGTAGTAAAAATTTATTTGACCTCATTGGCTTACCAGCACTCCGGTTTTCAAAACTTGATCTGAAAGGGCGTGTTGATTCTTATAAAAATGAAATTTCAATAGCATGCAAGGTGCCTGAATTGTTTTATAATTCAGACAAACTAAAGAACCTGCAGTTGCTTGTTTCTACGGATAATAAGCGCGGTGATGTATTACTCCATATCGACACTACCTTTGCATTAGGCA
>Ga0172372_10001211_pt1 | contig 40028 bp, 25 predicted proteins | sample LakKiv5m_2_FD_114544 | JGI IMG/M metagenome (GOLD analysis project Ga0172372, IMG submission 114544) | Freshwater microbial communities from Kabuno Bay, South-Kivu, Congo - kab_092012_9.5m | ecosystem: Environmental > Aquatic > Freshwater > Lake | place: Democratic Republic of the Congo...
CCGCAGAACCTCGAAGCCGCCAGGGTATCCGTCTTCGCCGACCAACCCACCTCCCCGCCCTTCTTCGCGTCTTCGCGTCTTCGCGTGAGCCCCTTGGCCTCAATCACAGGAGGCTGGCCGCAAAAATCACAGAAAGTCGCAAAAGGAAGCTGTTCCCATCCGACGAAGCCACCCCCCCCTCGAACACTCGCCATGACGACCGCCTCACGATCCCCATGGCATGCCACTGCCTTCGCCCAAAAAGCCGCGAGCCAGAATCCCAACCGCCGACCCGACCGAACCGCGCCGAAAGGAGACCGCCCTGCCCCCTTCGGACGCCACCTCCAAAACCAGCCTCAAATGTCAATTCTACGGGACTGACCCCATTGACCCTTTCTCACCCGAATCAGGAAAGCCATCGCGCAAGCTCGCGGAGCGCGTGTTCAAGATTGAAGGATGGCAAAGATGAATCACCCCTCCACCGCGTAGACCTGCATCCGTCCCCAGGCGGGCCAGGCGCCCTCCTTGCGCTGCGGTTGGCCGTTGCCCCCCGCGAGCACGAGGGATTTCCCGTCCTTCGAAAACCGCGCGTGCGTGATCCGCTTCTTCGTGTCGATCGAATGCACCAGGCCGCCATCCTCCACACCGAAGAGCGCGGCGTTCCATGTTCCCTGCGCCTGGCGGCCCGCCATCACGAAATGCCGTCCATCCGGATGCCAAGCCACCGACTCCATCAACCCCGCTCCGTGCTGCCCGTCGCGGATCTGGTCGCGGCGTTCCCCCTTCCGCCAATCCCAGCGCTGCCAAGTCATCTTGCCGTTGCCCGCCATCGGATCCGTCATCGGTCCCATGCCGCACCCGATCAGCGACGCGCCATCGGGTGAGAACGCGAGCCCGTAGATCCCGCCGCAAAAGTGGTGGGTCTTGATCGTGCCCCACGAGGTGAAGTCGGGGGTCGTCCACCGCGAGACGGGCTCGGTCGTATCGCGCGCGAAGAGATCCCAAACGCGCACTTCACCGGTCATGTTGGCCGCGGCCAGATGCCGGCCATCGGGACTGAAGGTGCAGCTCAACACGGGTGGCGTGTGCGCGAAGGCCGCCACGAGTTCGCCGGTCGTGGTATCGAAGACCTTCACAGAGGGTTCCGTTTCCGGCGCCGGCTCATACTTCCATCCGCCCGCAATGTACTGCCCGGTGGTCGTCGCCACCCGCCGGCCATCCGGTGAAATCGCCAGCTGCCAGCTCCAGAACGCGTGGGCCTGAACCCGACGCCAGCAGCGCCGTGTATCGATCTCATGCCACAGCAGGCGCCCGTCGTAGCCGCTGCTGAGGAGGGTGGTGCCGTCGGGATGCACGACGCATCCGCTGGCATACGACGTGTGACGTTCCTCGAAGAGTTCCACCTTTCCCAACGCCAGGTCCACCTGCTGGATCGAGCCATCGACACAGGACGCGAACCCGCGGGTGCCATCCGGATGCAGCGCGAAACCCAGCACGCCGGTGGGAAGCTTGTGATCGTGGAGGAGCTTGAGGTTCATGCGGGGTCCTTCAGGCGAGCAGGTCGCGGATGGGTTCGGCACGATCCTCCACGCGATGGAAGGTGGGCATGCCGGGCAGTTCGTACTCGCCGTGGGGATCGATCCCCAGCGCGGTGAAGATCGTCGCGAAGAGGTTCTGCTCGTTGTAAGGCTTCTCGATTACATCCACGCCGTCTGCATCGGTGGCCCCGGTAAGCACGCCGCGCTTCAGTCCGCACCCCGTCATCATCAGGCTCCAGGCATTGGGATAGTGATCGCGTCCGCGGGCCGGATTGAGCCACGGCGTGCGACCGAACTCGCCCATGGCCACGACCAGGGTCGAATCGAGCAGGCCGCGTTGTTCGAGGTCGGTGATGAGGTGGAAGAGCACGCGATCCAGCTCGGGCACGAGCATCTGGTGGATCTCGTGCTGGAAGACGTGGTTGTCCCAGCACATGCCATTCGCGACCATGACGAAGGGGGCGCCGTTCTCGACGAGGTGCCGCGCCATGAGTGTGTGCTGGGCGAAGGCTCCCGGGCCGTAACGTTCGCGGTCGTGGGCAGGAAGGCGATTGACGTCGAAGAGTTCCGCGCTCGCCGCCATGCCCCGCATCCGTTCGAAGGCTGCGTTCTGGCTGCGGGCCGCCACGCTTCCGCGATCGCGTTCGAACTTGGCCGTCAGGAAACGGCGCAACCGCTCCCGCGATTCGCGATCGCTCTGCGGCAGGGCGTCGGTCGCCGCGCCGATCATCTTCGAGTAATCACCGCCAACGCGCACCGGCGCGTGTTCGGCACCCACCCATCCGGTCCAGTTACCGGCCTTGAAGGTCTCGAACTCGTTCCCGCCGGGGATCGGATCGATGAAGACGAAGTTCGGGATCGGCGAATCCAGCTGGCCGAGCGCGTGGGACAGGGCGCTGCCGAGCGTGGGCCTCGTGAAGCCGGCGCGTTCGGGATTCCCGCGCTGGAGCAGGTTGATCGCCTGGAAGTGTTCCGGCTGCGCGGTCTTCATGCTCCGGACGAGATTGAGCTTGTCGGCGATGCTGGCGCAGCGGGGCATCAGCGAGGAAAAATGCACGCCGGGAATCCGCGTCGGGATGCTGCCAAACGGACCGCTCGACGGACGGCCGGGCTTGGGGTCCCACGTCTCGAACTGGCTGGGCGCACCGCAAAGCCAGAGGAGGATGCAGCGCTTCTGGGCGCGCTTGGCCTCGGCCGCAAACACGGGATTGTGGAAGAGACCGGAGAAGCTCGTCACGGCCGCGGCCGTGCCACCCGTGAGTCCCTTGAGGAAGAGCCGCCGGTGCAACCGGTGCTCGTCCACGCGACATTGGCCCGGGGCGACTCCATGGGTGTCCGCATTCAGATTCATGGCATGGTCAGGAACTCCGCACTCGTCATCAGCGCCCACAGCAGATCGCGGCTCGACGCCCCGGCCGCCGCTTCGGTCCCTTCCGCCAGCGCGAGCGCCGCGGCCACTTCATCCGCATCGGCCTGCCGTCCGTAGGTCCGTCGGAACGCCTCTTGCACCCGGGCGGTGCGGTCGCGGATCGATGCCAGGCGCGGCACGGTTCCGCTGCCTTCCGGCTTGAGCAATTCCGCCAGCGCCGGCGCATTGGCGAGGAACTGGGCCTGTTGGAAGGTGGCGTTGTATTCGCGGGGCAGGACATCCGGCAGCGCTGCGGTGGTTGCCCGTCGCAACGCGTCGTCGTCGGGAGCCACACCCGCCACCACACGCCACGACCGCGCCAGCTGTTCCGCCGTCAGCGGCCGCTCCATCGCCGACGCGAACGCATCCGCCGGTCCGGTGCCCCGCGCCAGGCCGTAGGCCCGACTGAGCACCAACCCTCGCACGAACCGCCGCACATCATGCCCGCTGCGTGCGAAATCTGCGGCCAACCAATCCAGCAACTCGGGATGGCTGGGAACGTTCCGGGCGTTCATCTCGTCGACGGGATGCACCAGGCCGCGCCCGAAGCACACCGCCCACATGCGGTTCACGAACGCCCGCGAGAGAAGCGGATTGTCCTGCGTGGCCGCCTCGGCGAAAGCCGCCCGACGCGAGAACTTCGGCACGCGCGGCTTGGCCTTGGGATCCACGTACCGGTCGTCAGCATCCTCCTCCTTCGCGCCCGGCGCGGGCCGATCCTCAGCGACGGTGCGCCCATTCAGGAGCGTCACGATGGCAGGTTGCGATTCCTTCCGGAGGTTGGTGAAGTTGATGAAGCCGCCGACGGCGGACTCGGCGACCTGGTTTCCGCCGTCGATGTTCTTGCTGCGGTTGAAGGCCGCCACCAATCCCCAGTAGTGCGCCTGCTTGATCTCGCGCGCGAGCGGATGGTCGTGGCACTGCGCGCAATCGATCCGCGTTCCATAGACCAGCGGGGCTACCGCCTCCGCCATGGCCTGATGCTCATTGCGCCGTTCGTAGAGGAACCACGACGCGCCCTTCGCCTCGGGCGCTTCACCCCGTGCCACGAGGAGATCGCGGACGGTTTCATTCCACGGACGATTCTTCCTGAAGGCTTCCTCGAGGAATCCCCACCACCCGTTCTGCTTCCGGCGATCCTCGTGATTGTCCCGCTTCGGCCGACCCATCAAGAACACATCCCACAGCTCGCGCATCCGATGGACGTAACCATCCGACGCGAGCAACCGATCCACCAACGCCTCGCGGCGTCCCTCGGCGGGAAGCGCCACAAAGGCATCGATCTCCTCGGAAGTGGGAATGCGGCCCACGAGATCCAGATAGACCCGACGACACCAGAGGCGGTCATCGACGGCCGCGGCGGGCTGGAGGCCGCGCGCCTTCCAGCCTTCGGCCAGCAGGGTGTCCACGGCTTCCGGAATGGAGCCGAAGGTGCGCGCCGCAGGAGCCGCAGCGACTGCGGACGGCGCGGTCATGGCCAACGCCTCGATCCATTCCCGGACGACCGCCTGGTCGGCCTCCGACAACTGCTTCTTGGGCGGCATGTGCGGATCTGCGCCCGCGAGGAGATACTGGGACAACCGGCTTTGCGCCGGGTTCCCCGGAACCACCACCACCCCTTCGTCGCCGCCCTTCAAGACGGCCTCGGGCGTATCCAGTTCCAACCCGCTCTTCCGTTCGATCGGTCCGTGGCACTTCACGCAGTGCAGATCGAAGAGCGGACGCACTTTCGTGGCCCAGAGGGTGCCCGCATCCGCACCTGCGGCAACGACGGTCCAGCCCAACCCGAACAGGGTGGCCAAGACCTTTGTGAAGCGGGGGATGCGCATGATGCGTGGGACGCCCCTTGCCGGAGCCATCCCACGCTCCCGAGCATCCCGGATCCCGCCTGTTCCCGTCAATGGCCAGGACGTAGCCAACGAGGCAGTGAACGGGAGTTCCAAGTTTTCAGTTTCAAGTTTCAAGGACGTAGCTGACTGCAGTGGTGCAGGCTTCAATCTTGAATCTTCAAACTTGGGGCTTCTTCCACAGCCTCCTCACGTCGACTGCTACGCCTCGAAGCGATTTCCCACCCTTGCAGGCCGCCCCATTCCCGGCCCACCTTCGCGGATTATGTCGGGTCCGCATTTCCACGTCCCTCTCGCCTGGCGGGTGTCCGCGCTGGCGCTGATCTGGACGCTGGTCGCCCTCGCATTCGCCGGGCAGCACTACCTCACCTCCGCGAAGGTGGGTGTCCCCGTGGCGTGGGGCTCCGCCATCACAGGAGCGCTCGCCGACTGGTACCTGTTCGGCCTGCTCGCCGTCCCGGGCGCGTGGCTGGCGCGGCGATTCAATCTTGCCGGTCGCCACTGGAGGCTCCGCATCGCCCTCCACCTCGTGGCTGGAACGGTCTTCTCGCTCGTCTGGATCCTGCTCCGCACCGCCCTTGCCCAAGTCCTCATCCCCCTGCGCGGGGCCGAGAAGCCCTTCGACGAAATGCTGCGCTACGTCCTCGTCGCGACGTTCTTCTTCAACATGATCGTGTACTGGGTGGTCGTCACCGGCACCCATGCCGTCGCGTATTACAACTCCTTCCGCGAACGCGAACGGAACGTCCTCGAACTGGAATCGCGCCTCAGTTCCGCCCGGCTGCAGGCCCTCCGGATGCAGCTCAACCCACACTTCCTGTTCAACGCGCTGAATGGCATCGGGACGTTGATGTACCGGGATGTCGAAGCCGCCGACAACATGCTGGTCAAGTTGGCCAGCCTGCTCCGGCAATCGCTGGATCGTGGGGACCGCCTGACCGCGCCCCTGCGGGAGGAACTGGAGTTCATCGACCGGTACCTGGCCCTCGAACAGATGCGGTTCGGGAACCGCCTGATCGTCGAACGCGACATCGACGCGAACCTGCTCCACCTCCACGTCCCCACCCTGCTCCTGCAACCCTTGGTGGAAAACGCCATCAAGCACGGCGTCGAACCCGTGCAGGCACCGGGCACGGTCATCCTCCGGATCCAGGCCACGCCCGACGGCACGCTGGTCCTGATGGTCGAGGACAACGGCCGCGGACTGCCACCCGAGGGAGTCCACCGCGAAGGAGTGGGAACCTCCAACACCCGGCATCGCCTCCAGCAGCAGTACGACCGCAATGCCAGCTTCCGGCTCGATCCCCGCCCCGACGGCGGCACCATCGCCACCATCCTCATCGACGGCGTGGTGGAGCCATCACGCAGCGGGGAATCGGATGACGCCGGGTGAGATCATCGAGCCTGCGCCCCGATGAAGGCCGGGTGCCCTCACCCGGCGGGGGAAAGTTTGAAGTTTGAAGATTCAAGTTTGAAGCCAAGCCACTGCGCCGCGTGAGGGCACGCGGCCTACAGCAGGACTGTTCTGGGAACGGGCCTCTCCCCATGGCATCGTTAGCCCACGTGGCCGCTGAAGAGTCCAGATCCTCGCCTGCCTTCGCAACGACCCGTTGGACGCTTGTCCTCGCGGCCGGCGATGGCGCGTCCAGCGAGGGCCACCTGGCGTTGGAACAGCTCTGTCAGGCCTATTGGTTTCCCCTCTACGCCTACGTCCGCCGCCGGGGCCACGACCCCCACGCCGCCCAGGACCTGACCCAGGGATTCTTCGCCCGACTGCTCGAACGTAACGACCTTTCCCGCATCACGCGTGAGGGTGGCCGGTTCCGATCGTTCCTGCTTACCGCCCTGAACCACTACCTCGTCAACGAGCACGAACGGAACACCGCGCTCAAACGCGGCGGCGGCCAACAGATCATCTCCCTCGACGACGACTCCGCCGAGGAACGGTATCGCAGCGAACCCTCCCATTCGGAGACTCCGGACCGCCTCTTCGAACGTCAATGGGCACTCACGCTCATGGCCGAGGCCTTGAAGCGGCTGACGGCGGAACACTCTGGCATGGGAAAATCGGCCACCTACGAAGCCCTGCGGCCCTTCCTCAGTCGCGAGCCGGAGACGGGGGAATACGCCACCCTTGCCGCACGCCTCAACCTCGCTCCGGGAACCCTCGCCGTGCAGGTCCACCGCCTCCGGGAACGTTACCGCCAGCTCGTACGGGCCTCCGTCGCCGACACCGTCGACAGCCCCCTCGAGGTCGACAGCGAGATGCGCCATCTGCTCGATTCCCTCGGCAGCGCCTGATTCCTTGCCAATCCGCACGTAATCCGGGGCCGAAAATCCTGCGATCCCTCTTCGATGACGTCATCCACTCCATGCCCCCGATGTGGCTCCGCTCCGGCCGTCGGAGGACTGGAGGGGCAATGCCCCCGCTGCCTGGCATTGCTCGCGTTTGGAATTCCCGCCGCCCCACCGGAATCAGGGTTCCCGGGCGTCGATGACTACGAGTTCATCCGCGAGCTGGGGCGCGGCGGCATGGGGGTCGTCTACGAGGCGCGTCAACGCCGGCTGAACCGCAAGGTCGCCGTGAAGATGCTCCTCGCCGGCGCATGGGCGCGTCCGGATTTCAAGCCGCGGTTCCGCGCCGAGGCCGAAGCGGCCGCGCGACTGCGGCACCCGGGAATCGTCACCATCCACGAGGTGGGCGAGATCGATGGCCAACCGTTCCTCGCCATGGAACTGGTCGATGGCCCGAGCCTCGCCGACCTCGTCCGCAGTCATCCCATTCCGGCAGCACGCGCCACCCGTTACGCCCGTCAGATCGCCGAGGCCATTGCCCACGCCCACGGCAGCGGCGTCCTTCATCGCGACCTCAAGCCAGCCAACGTCCTGCTGGATTCGTCGGACCAACCCCGCGTCACCGACTTCGGCCTGGCCAAGCAACTCGACTCCGACGTCGACCTCACGCGATCCGGAGAGATCATGGGCTCGCCGGCCTATCTCTCACCGGAATCCGTGTCTGGAGGCACGGCGGGGGCTGCGGCGGATGTCTACGCCATCGGAGCAATCCTGTACGAACTGATCACCGCCCGCCCGCCGTTCGTGGCTGACACCGTCGCTGCCACCCTTCAGATCGTCCTTCATTCCGACCCCGTTCCACCGCGTGCGCTGAACGCGAACGTTCCCGCTGACCTCGAGACAATCTGCCTCAAGTCCCTGCGCAAGGAACCCTCGCGTCGTTACGCCAGTGCCACGGAACTCGCGGCCGATCTCACCCGATTCGAGAACGGTGAACCCATCCGTGCCCGCCCGGTCTCGCGCATCGAACGTCTGGCTCTCTGGGGACGACGAAGCCCCGCGCTTGCGGGCGTGTCCGCCGCGCTCGCCCTGGCGCTTGGGGTGGGGGCCTTCAGCATCCTCGTCCAATGGCGTCGTGCGGAGGCCAGCCGTGTGGAAATGGCGCTCAACCTCTACGCGGCCGATGTCGCTGCCGCTTCGGTCGCGCTCCGCGAAGGCAACATCGGTCGTGCACAAAGCCTTCTCGTGCGCCACGGCCATGGACCGGAATCGGGCGAAGACAACCCGACCGACCTTCGCGAATTCACGTATCGCCTCCTGTGGGAACAGTGCCGCAGCGACGAGATCGCCACGCTGGGACAGCATCCATGGATCGTGACGTCGGTCGCCGCGTCCCCGGATGGACGCTGGATCGCCTCAGGGAGCCAGGACCTGCCCTCTTCGAACGAGCGAACCCTCAACCTCTGGGATCGCCACCTCTCCAATCCACCCACGCTGCGGCTTCCCACCTCCAACACGCTCTGGTCGGTGGCCTTCAGTGCGGACAGCCGCACGCTGATCTCTGCTGGAGTCGACGGCGTCCAGTTCTGGGATCCATTGACCGGGAACCTGCGCACCCACCTGGCTTCCCTGCCCGGTCAGGAAGTCACGACGGCCGGCGAGATCGTCATTTCCTCACCCAACCATCCCTTTTTCCGGACCGCGAATCCCGAACCACTGTGGCGACTCGACCTCCGCACCGGTGAGCGCCGTCGCCTCGGCATCCGGGGCTGGCATCCCGCCCTCTCTCCCGACGCTCGGCGGTTGGCGGTGATGAGCGCCACCCAGGATCTGCTCGTGTTCGATGCAGCAACCGAGCAACTGCTGATGACCGTTGCCACCAACCAACTGCACTTCCATCTGCGCTTCTCTCCCGACGGTCAGCAGCTCGTTACCTCCGGCCAGAGCACGGCCGCCCGCATCTGGAATCTTGCCACTCCCGGTGCAGGCCCTCGATCCTTCCCCAGTCCACACAACGTCTGGGACGCCGCCTTCTCGCCCGATGGCGAAACCCTCGTGACGACCACTTCCCACCAACAGGTCGAACTCTGGAATGCCCGGACGGGCGCGCGCCGGGGCACGCTGTCAGGCCACACCAACGAGGTCTGGACGGTAGCCGTGGCCACGGACGGTCAAACCCTGGTGACGGGCAGCAAGGACCGAACCGTCCGCCTCTGGCCGATCGATCCTCCTGCGCGTCCGCCGGCACTTCCATCGTGGCGTTACTTCAAACCGCTGCTGTCCCCCAACGGCACCCGCCTTCTGACCTACTCGCAGACCAACGGCCGCGGCGGCACCACCGTGTGGGGGCTCCAGCCCGTTTCAAGGAAAGCGGTCGCCGAACCGGAAGTTGTCGGCAGCCTCCGTGGATTCCCCCGCGGTTTTGCCCCCGACGGCACCCACGTCCTCTTCCTCAACGCTGCCGCCAACGCTCTGGATTGGCGCCTGCCGGGAGCGACGAAGGTCTCCCGGACCACCGTCCTGCAATCCGCCCCCACAAACCTCTTCACGGCCGAGTTCGCCATGGCGGGCGACGCGCAGTCCTGCACCTGCCCCGATGAATCCGGCACCTTCTGGCGCTGGTCCATTCCCGAGGGCCGCCTGCTCGGACGCTGGCAGGATGAAGCACTCGCGGATCAACTGCGCTCGGAGTTCAAGGGAGCGCAGCATCCCAACCGAATCCTGCGCGGGTTCGCCGCCAGCCGGACCGGACGCTGGCTGGCGATCGGTCCCTTCGGGATGGAGGGCGGCTACCTCATCGACTTCAAATCCGGCACAGCAGCCCAACTGCTGGGGCATCACGACGACATCGCGGCATTGGCGTTCAATCGGGACGAAACCCTTCTCGCCACCGGAAGCGTCGATGGAACGATCCGCCTCTGGCAGGTCCCCGACGGCCGTTTTGTCGCAGAGCTTCCGGGACATCTGGAATCGGTCGAAGCCGTTGCCTTTTCTCCGGACGGCCGGACGCTGGCCTCGGTCAACCCGGGGATCGAGGTCACCTTCTGGCATCTGGCCACGCGCCGCGAACTCGCCCGCATGGCCTACCCGGACATCGGCAATCACATCCTGTTCACGCCCGACGGCCATCGCTTCCTGTTCGGTGCCACCCCAGGCCACAACGGCACCGACGACGACCGCATCGAGATCTGGGAAGCACCCTGATCGGAGATCGGGGTACCACGGACCGGGGAGGCGACGTCCTCGTCGCCGTTCCAAAGCCAATCCCAAGGCGATGAGGACATCGCCGCCCCATCCGTGAGGATGTTCACTCGATTCCTGAAATCACCCGGGGCTAGACTTCGCGCATGGCCCTGAAGTCGATGTCCGAAGAGGAGGTGCGATCCTGGTCCCGAGCCCGGAAGGACCGCTGGTGGCGCGACAACATCTACCGCGGAGACATGGCCCAACTGACGCTGCGGTCCGCCGCCACGGGCTTCATCCTGGGCGGGTTGCTCTCGGCAACCGCCCTCTACATCGGCGGCAAGACGGGCATCTCCATCGGCGTCGGCCTGACCTCCGTCCTGATGACGTTCGCGTTGTTCCGCCTGCTCGAAAAGACGCCCCTGGGCCGCAATTTCACGCTGCTGGAAAACAACTGCACCCAATCCATCGCCACGGCCGCGGGCTACATGATCACCCCGCTCATTTCCAGCATGGCGGCCTACATGCTCGTCACCGGCAAGATCGTTCCGTGGTGGCAGATGATCGTCTGGAACGTCGTCATTTCCATCCTCGGCGTGCTGGTCGCCTTCCCCATGAAGCGCCGCTTCATCAACGACGAGCAACTCCCCTTCCCTGAAGGTCGCGCCTGCGGCGTCGTGATCGATGCCCTCTACACGGGCAACGCTGCCCGCGGGATGTTCAAGGCGCGCCTCCTCGCCATCACGACCGCCATCACCGGTTTCGTCCACTTCATCGCCAGCGACGGCTGGATGAAGCTCATCCAGTTCAAGATCCTGCGGTTGGATCGTGTCCTCGGGCTGAAGGAGCCGTGGCACCTGATGGAACGGCTCGACACCTATTACTACCAGTTTGCCGCCCAATCCCCCGGCTGGATCCCCCGGATCCTCGGAACCGACATCCGCCAACTGGGCCTGCGGCTGACCCTCGACGGGGCCATGCTCGGCGTCGGTGGATTGATGGGGATCCGCGTCGCCACCAGTTGCCTCCTCGGGGCCATCATCAACTTCGCCGTGCTCGCCCCGATCATGATCCAGCGGGGCGACATCAAGAGTTACACCAATGCCGCCGGCACCGTCGTCCAGATCTCCCGTCCCGAGATCGTGAACCAATGGTCCCTGTGGTGGGGCGTGGCGATGATGGTCGTGGGATCGCTCGTGTCGCTGTTTGCCAAGCCCGACCTGTTCAAGGCCGCGGTTGCCGTTTTCCGGCCGAAGCCCAAGGTTCCTGCCGGAGAGGAAGCCGATGTGCTCAAGGACATCGAACTCCCGTTGTGGATGTCCTATGTCGGCGTGCCGCTCTTCGGGTTCCTTGGGGTCTGGGTAAGTCACGCCTTCTTCGGCGTTCCGTGGTTGCTGGGATTCCTTTCGCTCCCACTCATCGTCGTGCTGACGGTCATCTGCACCAACTCCATGGCGCTGACTTCATGGACGCCCACCGGTTCGCTCGCGAAGATCACCCAGTTCACGATGGGCGCGATCGACCGATCCAATCCCGCCAGCAACCTGATCCCGGCTGGCATGACGGCAGAGGTCGCCTCGAACGCCGCCAACCTGCTCTCCGACATCAAGCCCGGGTACATGCTCGGAGCCAAACCCCGTCAACAGGCCATCGGTCATGTGATCGGGATCATCGCCGGCGCCGTGGCAGCCACGCCGTTGTTCTTCCTCCTCTTCCTCCCGGCCAACAAGGCCGGCGTCCGCTCGACCGAGACCCTCGTCACCGATCAGTTCGCCATGCCGGCAGCACTCCAATGGAAGGGCGTGGCGGACCTCATCGCGCGGGGTGTCAGCAATCTCGCGCCGTCGGCGATCCTTTCGATGGTCGTGGCCGCATTGGCTGCCTTGGTCTTCGAGATCCTCCGGATCCGGACCAAGGGCCGATTCCCCATTTCCTCGGTCTCCATGGGATTGGGCGTGGTCCTGCCTCCCGAGGCGACGTTCACCATGTGGGTGGGTGCGTTTTTCTTCTGGTGGAAGGAACGCCAGAAGCCCGCCGTCGGATCGCGTGCCCACGAAACCTGGGTGGAGGGGTGTGAACCCATCTGCGCGGGCCTGATTTCCGGAGCGGCGTTGATCGGCATCGGCAACGCCCTCGTGAACGTGCTGTTGCCTTGAGCGAGGCCGGCCCCGGTTTGCAATCTGAAGGCCGGGTGTCCTCACCCGGCGTTGGTCCATGACTCCGCCGCGTGAGGGCACGCGGCCTTCAATCCACGAGGCTGTCCTCGTGAAACAAAAAAGGCGGTCCGCCGAAGCGGACCGCCTTGAAGGAATCCCGAGCGCTTACTGCACGCTGCGGAAGTACAGGTTTCCGGAACCCGACGCGGGCGCAACGTACGGGCTCGTCGCACCGGCCACGTCGCTGAACGGACCCGTGATCGACGGCGCGGACTGGAGCTTGCCAGTGAAACTCACGACCACATTGGCACCATTGGCACCCACAGACAGCTCAGGCCGAGGCGGCGTGACACGCACTTCATCGCTCGGAACGTACTTGCCCGGCACACCCACAACGACCCGGAAGGTCGCCGCCAGGTCAGCAGCCACCGTCGGGAAGAAGCTGTAGGAAGCACCCGTCGCACCGGCGATGTCGACATAGCCGGCACCATCGTTGCGCTGCCACTGGTAGGTGAACGAAACTCCATTCCCCTGACGCTTGACCGTCGCGGCGGAGGTGAAGGTGACGTTCTGCGGAGCGGAGCTGTAGGACAGCTTGATGTCCTTGATCACCCAGGACGGGGTCTTGCCCGTCGCGCAGTCATCCCAGCCGCCAAGGAACTGGACGGAGATCTTGTCGCCGGTGGTGAAGTTGCCGAGGATTGCCGTCGTGGTGATGAAGGCTCCGTCGGTATAACCCGGGGAGTCGGCATTGAAGGCACGCTGGCCGTTCAGGATGCCGCTGCCCTGGATCGTACCCGTGGCGTAGCCATTGGCCGTGAAGTTCTCAGCAGGAATGTTGGTGTAACCACCGCCGTTCTTGCTGATGCGGATCTGGCCGCCGTCCCAGCGGTCACCTTCGAAGGAATACCGGTGCGTCACGGTGAGCGTCACGCTCTGGGTGACGGGCACGGTGTACTCGGGGCTGCTGAGCTGCGAGTTGTAAGGACCACCGCAACCGTCGACTGCGCCGTCGGCGTACCAGACGCCCGCGCCAGCATCATACATGAACGGTCCGGGAGGTTCCGGATCCGTGTTCACCACCGTGAAGCCGCCGTCATCCGTCGTGAAGGACTTGTTGACGAAAGAGGTCGCGACGCCGGGGAGAACCGCCGACTGGTTGGTCGGCTGGGTCGTGAAGGCCACGTCCACGTTCGGATCGACATAGGTCGAGAGGAACTGGCCCGGGATCGGCTGCAGGTCAGCAGCCGGGGTCGAGTCATTGGCATTGCGCCAAGCGAGACGCAGCCAGTCGCCGCCGCCGCCTTCCTTCAGGAAGACGAGGATCGCGTACTTCTGGCCCGCGTTCAGGCGGATCGGCGTGGCCGTCGTGGCGGTGTCACCCGAGTCGGGCTCGAAGAAGCTGCCGCAGCAGCCGAGCTCGTAGGCGATCGGCGTGTCGGTGGCCGGATTCGGCATCACATCGTTGCTGCTCAGGTACACGCGGGAGGCGTCATCGGAAGCGACAAAGAAGTAGTAGTCACCCGTTTCCGTCGGGGTGATGAAGCCGGACATCTTGGCCATGTAGTTCTCGTTGACGTCCGTCGGGAACACCGTGCGGGTGTCGAAGCGACCCGTGAGGACACCGAGCGTGGTCGGGGTTCCGGCGAGGTAGCGCGGGTCCGAAAGGCCGGCCGTGATGCCGGCGTCTGCCGCGCTGGGAATGTTGTCGTAATGCTCGAAGCGGATGCTGCCCTGCAAGAGCGCCCAGGAGCTGAACGCCAGGGTCGTGCTGGCCACCGTGCTCGACGGGACAACCTGATCCTTCACGCCGGTCACGGTCACCGAGTAGGTCGTACCAGGAGTCTGCTTCGCGGTGGTGAGGATGACGAAATTGTCACCAGGGGTGCCGGCCGGGGCGGACAACGCCGCACCAGTGATGGCGAGACCCGGGATGTTGTAGTTTGCCGGGTTTGCGGCAGAGACAGGATCCAGGGACTCGGAGAACCAGATCTTGACCTTGTCGAGGCTATCGAGGCCAGCGGCATACTGCGCCACCGGAGTCGTTGCATCCGGCGCAGTCACCGTGATGTTCACGGGAGCGCTGGTGGTGGATCCGTAGGGATTGGAAATGACGACAGCGTAGGCACCGGTATCACCCAGGGTAAGGCCCGGGTAGCTCAGCGTGGCGGATGTCTGGCCGCTGATGGGCGTGCCGTTCAGGGTCCAGCTATAGGTCAAGGGAGGATTGCCAACCGCTGCAACGCTCATCGCGAGCGTGTTGCCCGCCATGAGGGTGCGGGCAGGAGCGGTCGGTCGCCGGGTGATGGTGGGAGAAGTCTCCGCGGAGAAATACAGGGACTGAACCTGCGCCGCCGTCAATGCGGTGGTGAAGACGGCCACTTCGTCAATGTTGCCGCGGAAGTAGTCGCCCGCCGCGTTGAAGATGCCGCCGCCGCCAATGTTGAAGAGGAAGGCGCTGGTGCCGTAGCTGGTGATCGGCCCGGTCAGGCGGCCGATTTCCACGCCGTTTGCATAAACAACCAGGCTGTTCTCGTTGCCGGTGACAGCAAAGAAGCCCCACTGGTCGTCAGCGAACGGGAACGGTGCCTTGATCTGACCACGGGCGCTTGTCCAGAGCTCGATGTTCGTGCCGTTGTCGGCGTCACCGAATTCGAAGAGGTCGTTCTGACCGAAGTAACCACCACGGCCGCTCTTGATCGCGCCGCGGCGGATCCAGCCGACCACGGAGAACTCGGTGAGGTCATTCATCGTGAGCGGCGTGCCGACAAAGCCGGCGGAACCATTGAAACCGCCACCGACGTTGCCCGCCGGGAAGCCCGCCTGCGAAGGGGGCTGGGGACCGGCCGCAGCGGCGCGCATGCCGGGATTGTAGGAACCGTCGAATGCCGAACCGGCGCTGCCGGAGTTCACGGCGACCGGCAGGGTGGCCGGCGGCGAGTAGGGGCCTTCGTTCAGACGGTAATAGGCCAAGGGATTCTTGGCGGTCACGAGGCTCTGGTAGGTAACCGTCGGGGTTGCCGAGGTGCCGTTGGCGTAGTGCGCCGCGATGTCGGCATCAGAGAGCGCCGTGGGATACAGCGCGACCTCGTCGGCCGAACCATTCCACCAGAACGCGCCGTCGGCGCGGGCGCCGATGGCAAATCCACCCGACTGACCCGGGACGTAGCTGGTCTGGGCGACTTCGGCGGTCTTCGTGCCGTTCACAAACAACTTCGCCATCGCACCGTCATAGGTGGCAACGACGTGATACCAAGTTCCAGGGCTGGGAGCGCCGCCGCCGGTGATGTTCACCGAAGTGGCCAAGCCATTCCGGTTGTACATGCGGAGGTTCCAGCCGGTGGCCGACTGATAGATCAGCCATCCCGAGCGGGGATCGCCGAATGCACCCGCAGAGATCGCGCAGGTCAAGGTGCCACCTGAAAGCGCCACGCCCGGGTTCAACCAGGCCTCGACCGTGAACGGGGCCGCCGGATGCATCGATGGAATGTACGGCACCAACGTCTGGCAGTTCGCCGTTGCATCGTACGTCGCTCCGGATTCCGTTGTCCCAGCGAGCGCTCCAGGAGTGCTGGGATGCACCGCGGTGCCGAGGTAGTAACCCACAGCGGAGTCACCCAGCGAACCGAGGTTGAAAGCCACATCGGCTGGGGGTGGTTGAACGGTCTCGCCAAGACGCCAGTAGGCGACAGGGCCGAGGCTGGTAACCGTGGAGGGATAATCCGCTCGCACGGTGGTGGCGACGCTGGCCAGCAGCGCGACCATCCCGGTCAGACTTCTCAGTTGGATTTTCATGGGATCTTCGTGGGCTCACGGCGCTCAAGGGCCCAGTGGCGGTCCCCTGTTTCCCTCAACCGACGCTGAATCGGCCGCGAGGATCCCTCGAACCTGGGGGGCTGAAGCGATCCAAAGGTCGGTTCAAAGTCGGGAAGTGATATTCCCGTGAACTAACGTGCCCATCTTTCGGTCCCATGTCAGCGAGTCAACGGACATCCCCCCACTGGTACGATTTAGCGCTCCCATCGGAGAAACCATGCACACCCCATTTCGTTGTTTTCCATGAGGAATCTTCACTTGATCCGCGATTGCCCAGTCAGGGCAAAAAACGACAAAGCCCCGTCCCACACGCGGTGGGACGGGGCTGATCAACCATCCAGGGCAGTTCCCGGGAGGCGTGCGCAACCTTACTGGCGCAACCGATAGTATTTGGCGGCCCCGTTCGCCGGCACTTCCAACGGGCTCGCAGCCCCGGCGACGTCCGAGAAACCACCGTTGAACGTGTCCGAGGACTGCAACGTTCCGCCGGTCCAGGTCAGACGCAACCCGGCCGCCGTGCGGGTGAACCCGAGATCGGGGATCGCCGCCGACGTGGCCGCATCAAAGTGCGCCTTCACCTGCGATGCCGTCAGGCTCCGACGGTAGATGGCCACTTCGTCAATGCCGCCCGCGAAGTTCTCGGCCCAACCACTGCCGGTGGAACCGATGGCCCAATCACCGTCCGGAGAAGAGACAGCACCCTTCGCATCAGCCGTGCTTCCGATCTGGACGCCGTTGCGGAACAAGCGCCAGGTCGATCCATCGTACGTGCCGACGAGATGCACCCACTGGCCGGAACCAAGGTCCGATCCAACGGACGCCCGGGTTCCGTGGAATCCGGTGTCGTCCACAGATCCCACGACGTATTCGGTCCCACCTTCGATGCGCAGGGAGACCTCGTTGGGCAGCAACAGGGAACCTGCGAGGGTGATGCCCGATTCCGCGACGTTGAAGTCGGAGGGAATGGCCGGACCGTGCGAGACGATGCGGGCCACACCTTCCTGCGTTGCCTCGGGCTTGATCCAAGCCTCGAGGGTGATCTGGCCAGTGATGTCGAGTGGGGCGGGATTGTTGAGCGAAACGAAGTTCCGCGCGCCAATCGTCACCGCCGTGTTGCCGGCCGCGATGCCGGGACCCACGAGGCCGACAGCGTCGTTGAGCCCGTTGACCACACTGCCGTCCGCGACGGCACCGACCGTGCCGCTGTTGGCGACGGGAGCCGGAGCGGCGTCGTTGAACCGGAGGTAGGTCGCGGGAAGCGTCACGCGCTCGCGCGTCTGGTCGGGCGAATTCGCCACGTCGAAAGCCGCGGTATAGACCAAGGTCTCGTAGTTGACCTCCGGTCGGGCATTCGTGCCGGACTGATAGTGCGCGAGGATCTGCTCGGGCTTGAGGACGTAGTTGTTGTAGATCGCCAACTCGTCGACGCCACCCTCGTACGCGTTGTTGCCCAGTCCGGAAGCGGCGTTGTACCCGCCAATGCCGATATCCGCAGGCGTTCCCGGAGGCGTTCCCTGACCGTCCTCAGGCACCGCACGGTTCGCGGCGTAGAGCGCGTTCTCATTGCGGTCCACCTGCACGCCGTCCACGTAGGCAGTGAGGATTCCCTGGAACTGGTGGTTCCCGTTGCCGCCCGGGTCCCCGTTGTCGATCTGCGGTTCCCAGGTCACCACCAGGTGCTGCCAACGGCCGACGACATAAGGAACCTTGGTCAACACGTCCTGGCCTGAGTTGCCGTTGCCGGTGAACATGCGGAAGTTCCATCCAAGCCCTTCGCTGGACGGATAGGACTCATTCGGATTGCGCTGGAAGATCACCCAGCCGGTACGTCCGCTGCCACCCACCATGCGGTTGGCGATGGGCGCCTGCCCGCCCTGACGATCGCGCGTTGGGCGAAGCCAGACTTCCAACGTGAAGGGAACACCCGCATTCGGGTTGTTGGCCTCGCTGAACGGGATCGAGATGGGCGAGTTTCCGTTCCGGCTGTGGAAGACCAGCGAGCGGTCTTCGGGTCGTCCGACCAAGGCTCCGGGAGCGGAATACCGCACCTCGGAGGAAGCCGTGCCATGGCTGGCAGCGCGTGTGTCACCCACGTTGACAAGTCCGGTGGAACCTGGAGCCGACTCGCCAAGGCGGAGATAGAGGCTGGGAGCATCCGCCTGGATCAGCGTCGCGTAAGGCGTCGTGCGGTTTGCGTTCGTGCCGTTCTGGTAATGGGCCAGGATCTGCGCATCCGAGAGCTTCGTGGGGTAGTAGGCGAACTCATCGATACCGCCGAACCACGGATTGACCGCGCCGAGATTCTGCGCGTTGCCGTTGCCGTTGTTGTAGTTTCCAAGCGCCAACCCGGGCTGCCCATTCACCGCTGCCGAAGGATCATGGTCGTCGGTGCAAGGTCCATAGGCGGGTTTTGAATCGTTCTCCCACGTCGACGTGTTCGCCAGCACACCGTCGATGTACATCTTCAGGGTTGTCCCAACGCCTGCGTCGCCGACCGGATCATAAACGATCACCACATGCTGCCACTTCCCAAGGGTGAACGGCACGGCGCTCTGCACATCGAGGGCGGTGCTCGTGTCCACGCCGCTGTACATGCGGAAGTTCCAGCCCAGGCCGGATTCCGAGCTCGTGTTGTCCGCACTCGGACGGCGTTGGAACATCACCCATCCCTGACGCGGACCGCCCTGTGTCCAGCGATTGGCAACGGGCGACATGCCGTTGCCGCTCTGGTCGGAAGACGGCAGGAACCAGGCCTCGACGGTGAACGGTTGGTTGGCCGGCCGATTCAGGGCCGCGTTGAACGGAACTGATGTCCGCGTCGTGAAATCGAAGAACGACGCACGGCTGGAATCGCCGACGATCGCACCAGGCACAGAACGGACCACACCCGTGGGCAGGTCATTGGTGGCATTCGCCGCTGCACCAAGACTGCCGCTGTTGATGTTGATCGCGGAACGTACCGTGGAATCGTTCAGGCGATAGTACGCATCAGGGCTGTCGGTGAGGACGGTCGACGGATAGTCCGCGCGCATCGAAAGCGCGGCCAGGATCGCCGGCAACAGGAGCGCCGAGCGAAGCAGCAGATGGGTGGGTGATGTCTTCATATCAGTATTTCCCGTCACACCGACAGGACGGCATAGGTTCCTGCCACAGGACGGAGTCCAGTCACCGTCTACATCCACTCAATGATGTCAACACAAAGGCCGGACAGTGGCAATTTGTGGACAATCCGTGACACTGGCGGCACGGGATCCGCATGACCACCGCTTGCCGGAAACGCCCCCGGAGTGAATCGTGCGCCGTGCGGAATCAACCAGAGGAGCTTGGCGGAGCCGATGCCATCGAGGTGCGGGGTGCCCGCGAACACAACCTCAAGAACATCTCGGTGGACATTCCACGCGGAAAGTTCGTCGTGGTCACCGGAGTGAGCGGCAGCGGCAAGAGCACGCTCGCCTTCGACCTGCTGTTCGCCGAGGGACAGCGTCGTTTCCTCGACTCGATGAGCGCCTATGCCCGGCAGTTCGTCGAGCAGATGGCCCGGCCCGAGGTGGATCGCATCAGCGGGCTGCCTCCCACCGTCAGCATCGAGCAGACCACCTCACGCGGCGGCGGCAAGAGCACCGTGGCCACGGTCACCGAGGTTTATCAGTTCCTCCGCCTCCTCTTCGCCCGGATCGGCGTCCAGCATTGCCCGGATTGCAACCTCCCGGTGGCCGAACAGACCCGCGACGAGATCCTGGCCGCCGTGTGTTCGGAATCCCGGAAGCGCGGACGGTTGAGCGTGATGGCACCGATGGTCCGCAACCGGAAAGGGTTCCACTTCGAGGTCCTGAGCTGGGCCACGCGCAACGGGTATGGCATCCTGCGGATTGATGGCGAACTCACACCAACGGCGAGTGAAATCCGCCTCGACCGCTTCAAGGAACACGACATCGAAGTGGTCATCGGTGAGGTGCGGAGTAACGCGAAGGCCGACGAAGAACTGCGCCAACTGGTGGAGACCGCGCTCACCGTGGGCAACGGCGTGCTCATGGCCATGGATGGGCGGGGCGTCCTGTCCGTACATTCCACCGATCGGGCCTGCCCGCGGTGCCGTAAGAGCTTCGCTCCCCTTGATCCCAAGAACTTCAGTTACAACTCCAGCCAGGGCTGGTGCTTGGGCTGCCGGGGATTTGGCGAACTGTTCCACCTCCCTGACGTCGACCGGGGTGCCAACGCCGATGCCGTCGAGGAAAACTGGTGGCGTTGGGCCGAAGGCAATCGTGAGACCTGCCCGGAGTGCCTCGGAGGCCGGCTTCGCCCCGACGCACGGGCGGTACGCTTGCCGCTCTGCGTTCCGGTGTCGAAGGCGTCGCCAAGGTCCATCCTCAGCGAACATCCAAATATCGACGCCTTCGGCTCCACCACGGTCTCCGAGGCCTTTGCGTGGGCCGACCGGGTGAAGGCCTCCGACCGCAGCGCCCTCATTGCCCGGGACATCCTTCCTGAAATCCGGGAACGCCTCCGTTTCCTCTGCGAGGTCGGGCTCGGTTACCTCCAGCTTGGCCGCTCCATCACCACCCTTTCGGGCGGCGAGGCCCAACGCATCCGTCTCGCCGCCCAATTGGGTTCCAACCTGTCGGGCGTCCTGTACGTCCTCGACGAGCCCACCATCGGACTGCACAGCCGCGACAACGACCAACTCCTCGACGCGCTCGCCCGCCTTCGGGACCGCGGCAATTCCCTGGTTGTCGTCGAACATGACGAGGAGACCATGCGACGTGCGGACCACATCATCGACCTCGGGCCGGGAGCGGGCGTGCGCGGCGGCGAAATCGTGGCCTCCGGAACCCTGGATGAACTGGCTCAGCACCCGACATCCATCACCGGCGCCTGTCTCCGGGACCGTCCAAGCCATCCAGCCCGTGGGGCACGACGTCCTGTCGATCCCGCTGGAAAGGCCGGATGGCTCACTCTCCATCACGCAGGGCTCCACAACCTCTCGGATGTCACCGCACGCTTTCCGCTGGGGCGCTTTACCGTGGTGACCGGCGTCTCTGGATCCGGTAAGAGCACCCTCGTGAAGGACTGCCTCTTTCCAGCCGTCACTGAAGCTCTCGCCAAGGGCAAGGCGACGAAAGGCCGCACGCGGCTCACCGGATTCGAGGAACTCACCGCGGTGCATGAGGTCGACCAATCCCCCATCGGCCGCACGCCGCGTTCAACGCCCGCGACCTACGTCGGATTCTTTGACCACATCCGCGAGTTGTTTGCCTCCGCCCCGGAAGCCCGTCTGCGGGGTTACGGCCCCGGCCGATTCAGCTTCAACTCCACCCAGGGCCGATGCCCGCAGTGCGAGGGAACCGGCTACATCGCGCTCGAGATGAACTTCCTGCCACCCGCCCAGGTGCGCTGTGACACCTGCCGCGGCCGGCGCTTCAATCCCGAAACCCTGGACGTGCGATGGAACGGCAAATCCATCGCCGATGTCCTCGACCTCTCCGTTGCCGAAGCCATCGATTACTTCGCCGCCCACCCGCGGATGCGGCGTCCCCTCGAAGCCTTGCGCGACACCGGACTCGACTACCTCCGACTGGGACAGACCAGCCCTACGCTCAGCGGCGGTGAAGCCCAGCGCATCAAGCTCGTCTCCCACCTTCTCACCGGCCTGAAACCCAGCCCAGCCGAAGGTCTGCCATCCGCCGGACGGCGCGGCGGCACCCGCCGGGACCTCTTCATCCTCGAGGAACCCACCATTGGGCTCCACCTGCAGGACGTACGCCGACTGGTGGAGGTACTTCAACGGCTCGTGGACGCGGAACACACCGTCATCGTGATCGAACACAACCTCGACCTCATCGCGGAAGCCGACTGGGTCATCGACCTCGGACCCGAAGGCGGGGCGGGTGGTGGCCAGATCATTGCCGAAGGAACCCCGGAGGAAGTGGGGAAGGTTCGCACCTCGCACACCGGTCGGTACCTGAAGAAGTTCCTGCGTCCTGCCAGCCACCGGTGAACCCCAGATGTCGTTGGAGCCAACGCGCGAATCGCCGGCTACCTCGCCAGTCGGTAGAACTTCGCCTCGCCGGTTTCCCCCAACGTGTGCGGCCCACGGACCACCGGCCCGGAGACCTCCGTCCACGGGCCCTCGGGTGACGGCGCCTCTTCCAGAAGGAACCCACCACGCGCCCACTCCAGACGTCGCGAACCATCATCCACCAGCGACAGGACCGGTCGCTCGCTCCGTGGCTGGGCGATCGCCATCGAAAGCCCGAATGTCATGTCGGCAGAGCGCGCCGCATAGTTGTGCACCTCCACCGCAAGCACGTTCTCGCCTGCCACCAGGAATCCGTCACCCGAGACATCGAACACGTCGTCGCAGGTCGCATCACCGCTGCAGGCGAATCCCAGCGCCAGCGTCGTCGGCTCAATGGGGACGGGCGCTTCCGCCATCCGAAGGCGGTAGAGTTCCCTCCCGTTCATGTACAGGACGGCGCCATCGTCTATCCGGCCCACAAACCGCAACTGTGTCCCCGGCGTGACGGAGGGAAGCTGGAAGCGGGTACGGAAGTAATAGGCAATGTGCGGGAATCCCGTGGAAACGTTGTAGCCTGTGACACGCGTCCCCACGGGTTCCACACCGGTCGCAGGATTGTTCCTCGAGGTATGGACCCATAACACCCCGTTGCCAGGTCCACCCCACGAACCATCGGCGAATCCCGTGGTCGTCCACGCGTTCCCCGTCAGACTGCCGCCATCGAAAAAGCGCCAGGCGGCAGTGATCGGGATGACCTCCTCCGGAACGGCATAGTTGGCCGTCAGCATCCGCCGCAACGTGGATCGTCGCACCTGCCCATCCACGGCAGAGACCGTGACCGCCCGGTAGAAGTATTCGGTGCCGGGAATCAACCCGCGGATCAAGGCGGCATGCCGCGTTGATGGACCCGCCTTCACAGGCGTGGTCTGCCCAAGGTCGGTGATGGGACCGTACTCCACCTGGGTCGAACCCGGTTCCAACGTCGTCCACGTCAAGGATGCCGAGATGTCATCCGGGTACGCCGTCAGGTCGTTGATGTACGCAGGCAGGGGCTTCGCAAACACCCCCAAGTGGCTCCCAACGGTCCGTTCCTTGCCCGAATCGGCCACCGCACTCGGCTGGTTGATCCGAATCGCTTGCCCCGTGCTCGACTCCATCGCCATCGTCGCGGAGCCACCGCCATCCATGTTCACCGCATCGTAAGCGCCGACGAGCAGCATCCACGCCCCCGTCTCGTAATCGAGGGCCCCGCTGCTGTGGTCCTGACGACCATCGATGCACATCAGGTAGAGGAAACGTCGGTCCATAGAGACGCCGATCGCTGTTCGTGGATTGGTACCGTGGATGAACGCTGGCCGGTTCAGGTATTGCCGACCGATGTTCACTCCGTTGACCACGACCGGGTAGTCACCGGTCACTGCGTTGTGGATCCCCTCGTTCGAGATCGCGGGCCAATTCGTGTGAACGACCCGGACGCCGTTGGTCGCGTCGAAGACGATCGAGGCCGTCTGCCGCGAGTTGTTCTGCGGCGAGACGACCAAGCCACCGGAAACCTGCAATCCGGAAACGTACATCGGCGTTCCTTCGGGGAGGTAATACTCCTGCGGATCGAAGAAGTTCGCGTTGATGGCCACCTGCACCCCGTGATTCACCACGAAACGGCTGACGGTCATTCCCGCCGTCTCCCGCGAACCCGCGACAAAATTGGTGATGCGGGGTGACGGCAGGAGCCGGATGTCCGGATCGCGCAGGTCGACCCGCAGACAATACATCGCCATGCGGTTCTGGAAGTCACCTGCGGAAACCAGATTGGTGCCCCGCATCAGTTCCACCCCCTTGAACAGCGGTTCCCATTCCGAGATGGAAGGCGCGGCCGACAACTGCACCAAGGCACCAAAAGCCAGCAGGACCCCAATGAGGACGGACATCGGATGTGCCTTCCGAACCCACTGTTTGAACTCGCCCCTGTGGGCTAGACCGGACTCAAGGTTGTTCATGTGCAAAATCTGCTGAAATCTGCGCCTACCGACCACTGTAGCGATACGCGTACCCACCGATCGGATCCCGGGTGTACGCCGCGTTGAATCCATCGTAGTAGATCGGGATGAGCGCCACTCGACCATCCACAAACCCAACCACACTCTCGGCGTCCCGATAAAAAGGAGCATTCCTCTTGCCGGTCCGGCTCCGATGCCATGACAGCGGCCCATGGGCGGTCCACTCCATCATCAGGAGCGTTTTCTTCGGATCAGCAATCGACCCCACCTGCCATCCCGCAATACTGGGGACTCCGGGAATCGTCACGCCATTGAAGCAGTAGCTGCCGTAATCAAAACGTGCGGTCTGGTGGAAGGGTTGTGGATCGGTGTACCCACGATCCTCGGGGCACGCAAAGCCCCGATCCGCAGCCGACGACGGCCCTTGAAGCCCCGCATGCGACTTCACCTGTTCCTTGTACCACCACTGCAGTTCGCCCAACCCCTCCTGCGGTGCAGGCAGGGTCTGGGCGTGATCGTTGGAAAACGAAATCACCGCCTTGGTGACCCCACGGAGGTTTTCCTGGCAGATCGCCAGATTCGATCGCCTCCGGGCGTTCTCCATCGGGACCAACACCAGCGCGGCAAGGATCACAAGGACCGAAAGGAGCGTGACCATGTCGACGAGGGCAAAACCCATGAACCGCTGTGAAGGGGAGGAGTTCATGTCATCGGGTCGGGGCCAGCCGCTCATACTGGGTTTCAAAGCGTTCCCCGGCCGCATCGGTCCGAGCCACCACTCCGCCATGCAACAACCCCCGCTCCATCATCAACGCCAGATTGATGTAACGCGGAAGATAGCCCGGACAGAACGCCACGACCTTCGGTTGGATAACGCCCAGTTGGGCTCGCTGCTCCTCGCTGAGAAGGGGCGGCCCCATGAACGAAACAATCACGTCCCCCGCCTTCGAACGGCGCATCAACTCAAAGAAATCCCCGGGCGGCACCTGGACCATCCGGAGCGGATCCACCTGGAACCGCCTCACGACATCGGCCTTGGCACCTCCCCTCCCGAGTTCTGCGTGGAACCCGGACAACGCCAGATCGACCGCCTTCTGCGGGAATTCCTCCGTGTCCCGCGCCAGTACGACCACACGCCCAGTGGATCCCCGCAGGCGCAGGGTCTCCAAGGCCATCTCCTTTCCAATGCGTTCAGGGACCTGCGCATCCTCCGACGGAGGGAGCGACCCGAATGTCCACACCAACGCTCCAACGGCAACCACCGCGCCAAACACCGATGGAATCAGGAATCGCCTCAAGACAGCCATGATGAGAGATTCCAATGCTTCAGAAGATTCCCCGCGGCTTGGAGAACACCACGTTTGTCAGTCCGGCAGCAATCGACTCGCTGATGGCTGTTCTCAGTCCGGGAGTCTTGACGTTCTTCACACTGCCGTCCGCGAAGGACAGGCAGCCACTCTTGTTGTGCACCTGCTGGTCCCACGAAGCATCGATCGAGTTCCCGAGGAACCGGCTCCAGGACGGGTCGAAACCACCGCCACCGCCGTTCACGTTGAAATCACCCGAGAGGATGGTGATGGGCTTCTGGTAATCGACCTGCGTCCCCACGAAATAACTGACGTTGGCGAGACCATCGAGATCGACCCAGTTGGTTCCGGCCTTGCGCTCCTTGTCCGCCGCACAGATCAGAACACGCGGGGCTGCCAACTCGTTCGACGCCACACGGAAGTGGTCCGTCCAGTCCGGCGAACCCATCGAGCCCCCATTCGTGTAGGAGAGCTGCCAGGGCAACTTGTCGTTCTTGTCGTTGGCCCAGACCCGGAACCCAAGAGAAACCTGCCGCTGATTGTTCAGGCACACGGTCACCTTGGCCTTGGACTTGGCCGAGCTGAGTGCAGGCAGCAGCAGACCGGCAAGAATGGCGATGATCGCAATCACCACCAGCAGTTCGATCAAGGTAAACGCCCGATCACCCAGGCCTCGCCACACGGCCGCCCGCCGCGGCATCACACCACCGACTTGTCCCATCCTGTCGTTCATTCGAGTCTCACCAGTTGAAGCGATCCCACGTCAAACCATGCCTGGCCGGCACGCCCGCGGAGTTCACACAAGAGTGACAGATCGGTCGGGATGTCGGCCACGCGGAAATCCACGAAGACTTCCCGCCACTTGCCATCTCCGACAATTCCCGGAGATCGCTCCGGTTTTCCTAGCACCCGCAATGCCGCTCCGTGGTGATTGCCAAACTCCAATGATTTCACCCCGGTACTGCTGATACGCCCCACGAACCGGTAGTTTCCGGGATTCAAACGGACCGTTGTCACCCACGCAGCGGATGTCGTCCCCTTGGCCTCGACGAGCAAAGACCTCACTCCTGCCGGTCCATCGACAATCTCTCCGCGCCCACCTGCCGGAAGTCCCTCCACCCTCCATCCCGTCAGCGCACGTCGCCCATCAACCCATTCGGGCGGGGACTCCATGGGCTCCAGTTGCATCCGAACCCATTCCAACCGTTCCCTCCACCGCCGACGAAGGTCCGTGATTGCTTCACTGAGTTCTTCGCGTTCCCGCGCCCGCAAGTGGGGTCGCAACCGCTCCTCCACCCCAGCGAACCAAGCATTCCAACCCGCAACGTCGTCCAGGCTCCGAACGCCGGCCGCCACTGCGTCACGCCAACGAACCTGGCCCGCGTCGCCCTCGAAACAAGCGCCGGCCAGCGCTCCCGAAAACACGGGCTCCATCGGATAGGTCCGGCTCACCAGCAACTGATCCATCCCCCACGGAATCCATTGGATCCCGCGACGGCCAAAAGCCAATCGGAAGTTATTGCGCGCGAGTGCGTAACCATCTCGGTGCACCAGGATCACCTCACCGGCCACAAAACGTTCGAACGAATCCAGGTCAACCCACTTCGCGAGGGCTGCCATGTCCCGGGGACGCCCTGTACCGCTCATCCAGGCGTTCAGTCCGTGCCATTGGGCCAACGCCGCCTCATCGGACCCTCGGCTCTTCTTGAGATCCAACTCCCCGCCGACGTCCGAGCCACTTTGCGGCTCGGCCAATGAGGTCGCGGTTCCAAGTCCGCTCCGCTCGGAAAAGGCCTGCGTGAACCCCTCCTTCAGGACGTACCAGCCCAACATTCTCCCATTGAACTCCACCCTCGCCCACTTCACCCGCGGGGACGGGATTCCAAGTCGACGGAAACCTTCTGCACCAAACGCCGCATGCAAACGCCCTGGATCCTCGACCGAATTCTCCAGATGGACGCGTCGGACACCATCCACCAATCCCCCTTCCCCAATTGCCTCCACGGTCAGCGACGGGTTTTCCTTCACCGGTCGAAAACTCCCCACCCTCCCTTTCAAACGGACGCGAGCCCGAACGGGATTCTCAGTCTTGCCGTCCACGCACACCAGGGCTGGGACCCAACGTCGGGGATATACACCCAACTGCCGCTCAGACTCTGCCTCCAAATCAATCCGGATGGGGACCATCGCCGGTCCCGTGTCCCATCGATCCTCCGCCGCCAGACAGAACACAGCCAGACAGAGGAAGGCGACAATTCCAGCCTGGCAGCACCTTCCCACCAATCCGATCACGGACGTCGCGCCTCCGAGATTCCGGGCCGTCGCATCACGACCAAGGCGTTCGCACCGGGACGTTGGCGGCCTTCCGAGGGACTGTTCACGACCTGGCCCAACACCCACATCGTGGCCGAGCCGCCACCATCCAGATTGATGGCCTCTTCACATCCCAACTCCGCCATGTACTTGGCCAACTCGGGAAACGTCATTCCAACCGATAGGTCCGGCTGTCTCCCATCCACTTGCACCAGAAAGAATTGCGTCTTGTTCCAACCCATCGCACTCCGGGGATGCCGGATCTGGAAATTCGACCAGGTCTGTGGCTTTCCAGCCCGGACCAAGGTCGGCCCTCCACCCAGCGCCGTCTCCACGCCCGAGAGGTCTGGCGTTGTCTTGAGCTCCAGCTGGATCTCATCGCCAGGCTGCCGTTTGCGGGCACTTTCAGGCACCCTCGACCCAATGGAGAGCACCAACCCGTCCCGCGGCACAGGGGTATCGCCACCGCGATGGACGGAGGCGACCCGGGCCTTGATGGTTCGTCCCACTTGGAGCGGCAACCACCCTTCCCCCGGAGCATTCGTCAAAACGAGTTCGATCCCCCCGGAGCTTCGGGTCGACCGCCCGATCGCAGACGAGTACAGGACCACCATTTCACTATCCCGCAGCTCGTTGAGCCCCAACGGATGGTAGCTCCCATCGGGCCACCGGACCCTCAGGTTGGACTCGACATTGGCCGTCCGCGGCTCCCCCGCCGCATCCATCCAGAAACTCGCGTTACCGGCCGGGGCGCTGATCAGTTCGCCATTCCGGATCTGCACGTCACGGGGATCCCCCCGATAGTCATCCTCGGTTGTGTAAAAGTCGCCGTTGACCGCCGCGATGGGCGTTCCCCACGACGCGGGCAAGGTCTGGATCTGCTCGGCAACCGTGCTCATCCCGATGCGATCAGGCAGACCGGTGGTGCTTGTCAGGAAGAGGTCTTTCCGACTGCGGTCGAACTTGAAGACATGAACCGACCACGTGGGATCCTGACGTTGATCGTTCCGGTAGGAGAAGCCCCGTTCCGTCGTCGTCGTGCGCGCGGAAGTATCCGCAACAGGTTCCTCGGCCCTGATTCCGGCCGCCAGACCTCCCAAAACCAGCGCCAACGTCCAAGCCAGGCGAAGATTCGCAGACATCAATCCTCCCTGACGATGAAGAGTCCAGGAAGTCGATCGTGTGGCAGCAGCCATGGTGATTTGCCGGCGATGGGAGCAGTTCACAAGCCAAGGCTTTCAGGGGGTTTGAACAGGGCGCCGCACCAGAACGAGCGAGTTGGCAATCACCCGCTCGCCGCCATCGCACGGGCTGTTGCGGATGCGGCCATCGCACCAGAACGTCGCCGACCCTCCACCGTCCAGATTCATCGCCTCCTCGCATCCCAGCCGCGCCATGGTCGCCCCCAACTCCTCGAGCGTCATTCCAACGGACAACCGCGGCTGACGGCCGTCCACCTGCACCAACATCAGGTGCGTCCGATTCCATCCCACTGCCGATCTCGGGTGACGCTCCAGCATCGAGCTGAACTGGTACGAGTCCGATCGTGGAGGGACGATCTTCAAGGCCTTGCCACCACGGACAAGGATCGGTCCTCCGCTGATCGCCTGCTGAACGCCCGCGAGTCGGGGATCGGTGGCCAACCGGATCCGCACCTCGGCTCCTGCGGCGATGGCGGCCAGGGACTGTTGACGTCGAACCACACCCTGTCCTGCCGAAAGAACCCATTTTCCGGCTTCCAACGGTGCATCGCCCCCCTCCTTCACGGTCTCCACTCGAAAGACATAATCCCCGCCGACCTGAGCCATCGCCCCAGCCGTGTTCGTTCCACGCGGCACCAGCACCCACTCCCGCCCCCCGCTGGTGCGTGTACTGCCTCCGAGCTTCGGTGTGTACAGGACGATCTCCGTCGGTTGCCGATCCTCGTTGAACCCAAGGTTGGTCAAACTCCCACCCACCCACGACAACTCAAACCTGGGGTGAACCTCCAAAGCTTGAGGCTGGCCTTTTCCGTCGATGCAGAGGGCAACCCCTCCAATGGGGGCACTGATCATTTCGCCGTCCACGACCTGTAATCCTCGTGGATCCCCCGCGTAGGCGCGGTCCCGCTGGTAGAAGTCCCCGTTCACAGCACCAACGGGAATCCCAAGGGTCTCCGGCACCGACTTCACCTGTTGGCTGAGCGTAGCCAACCCAAGCGCGGATTGTCGGGCGTGCACCGACACAAATCCGAATTGGCCGGATTCCCGGGAGGCCCGCACGACATGGATGGACCACGGTCCCTTCGCGATCCGCTGATTGGTGTAACTGACCCCCGGTGCAAACTCCGGAATGGCCGTAGGCAGTCCCGCAATCTCGGGACCGGCATGGGACGATTGACCACAGCCCACCAGCAACAGGATCAGCGCCCCGATCAGGGCCGCAGATCCAGGAACGACACCAGAGGCACGGGAAGGCCGGCGGCCACCGGGGCAACCATCCTGAATGGCGGGACGATTCTTGTTCATGCAGCAGCCAACCGGGATCGGAGAACCCAGCACTTACGATTTTGACACGCGGACATCGGATTTGGTTCCGAACTTTCCCTACTTCTTTCCGATGCAATGAAGCTTCTTCCCGGTTCGGACGAATATCTGGTCCTGCGCCACCGCAACACTCCCGCGACAGGGACCTTCCCCGGCGAAGGACAGCGTCCCCAGCACACGGAACTCATCCCCGGAATCGCACACCACGAGGGTTCCATCCTCACTGTGGAGATAGATCTTTCCGTCGGCACCCGTAGGGGATCCCCAGATGACTTCGCGCACGGGCAACTTTCCACTCCAGACCTTGGCACCGGTGATCGGATCCAATCGGCTCAGCACCTTCTTGCCCCCGTCCAGGACGAACAGCTTGCCGTCCATCACCAACGGCGTGCTCCAGTCCGTCGGGCTCTCGGTAAATCGCCAGGCTTCGTGTGATGTTGTCACGTTGCCACGCCCACCCTCACGATAGGCCACGACCGGCTGCCCTTTCGGCCCAGCCGCATAGATCATCCCGCGATAGGAAACCGGGGAGGTGACGATACGATACCAGTCGTCGCGCTTCTCGTACAATCGAGCCCGCCAGATCTCGGCCCCATCGGACAGTGTGTGCCCGGAAACATGGTCCCCACCCACCACCAGCAGCTGGGTCCCATCCTTTCCTTCGAACGGCATGGGTGTGGCGTACGATTCCTGACTTTCCAGCGTTGAGTCGGTGGAACGGACCTGCTTCCACAGGTCCTTTCCGGTGGAAGGATCCATGCACAGCAAGAAGGACTCTCGCTCCGGCTTGCCGTCGTAGAGTGGGTAATCCGGCGGCATCGGAGACCGCTGGAGCACCTGCACATAAAGTCGATCCTTGTAGAGGAGCGGCGAACTGCCGTAGATCCACATCACCGAAAACCGCCCAAAGTCCTTGGCGAGGCTCCGCTTCCATACGGGCTTCCCATCCATGTCGAAGGCCGCAAGGTCCCCGGTCCCAAACAGGGAGTAGACCCGCTTGCCATCCGTCACCGGCGATGGGGCAGCCATGTTGTTGCGCCCCTTGTCCTTGTTCCCGACGCCCACTTCCTGACGCCACCGCTCCTTCCCGTCGACGCGGTTGAAGGCGATCAGGGAAAGATTCCCGGATTCGTCGGGAGTGTGGATGAACACGTGGTCGTTCCAGATGATTGGTGTGGCCCCCGACGGCCCGGGCAAGGGCGCAGACCACAAGACCTGATCCAAGATGGGTGAGGCCGGCAAACCTTTTGCCGTGGTGGCTCCATTGAAGGTGGGACCCCGCCACTGCGACCAGTTTTCCGCAGCCAGGACCTGCAACCCGCAGGCCAGACCAAAAGCCATGCCGTATCCAATAAGTGCGTTCATGCGTATTCCAAGGGTGAATCCGGTCTCTTCGACCACCATTGATTGCTTCGATTCAATTCCAAATCGTTCTACAACCGTCGAAATCCTGCCCTCCTCATTCCACGGCGAATCACAGGATCCCCCATCATCCGTTTCCAGACCTTGCCCGTGCGATGGTTCTCAATCATCAGCATCATCGCTCCCTGATCAATCCCCAGGACATCGTCGGCTACCCAGTCCTTGGTCGGATTGAAGGCGTCCCGATATCCGTACTTCGTCCAAAGGCGATCGCCCCACTGCTCGTGAAGATTGTGGAGCGTGGACAGACACACATCCGGGGCGAACGGCAGGCTCGCTCCAACCGCCGTGGGCGCGAGCGTCCCATCGTCGTTCTCAGCCGGGGGGGCACCCCGGGCACTGTACCCACCAGGTCCATCACACGCGGTAATCCCCCACATCAACGGCCCATATCCGCGAAACCGTCCTGGATTGGCTGTGCAGTAGGCCCTCTGCGCCAGCACCGCCCGACGCGAGTTCTCAAAATAATCCAGCCCCCGGTTCCGCATCCAGTCGTCGGCTACACCGCGGAAATCGACCCAACAATGGGAGTACTGGTGCCCAAACAGGGGAGGGAAATCGAGGTACTCCTGACCAAAATGGGAACCCCAGACATACCCACGGGTCCATGCCTGCCAGGCCGTGGGAGGAAGGGGGTGCTCTGGCGCTCCGATTCCGAGGAGATACAGGATCATCGCCTCATTGTAGCCGACCCAGCAACGCGGGATGAACCCCCGTTCTGGATGCCATCCCATGGACAGGACCTCGGCTCCGTCGCACATCCATTGCCAGTCCACGCGACGCAACAACTGGTCCGCATCCCGTCGGATCCTCCGTTCTGGTTCGGAAAATCCATCGAAGAATCGGGCACAATCCAATGCGCCCGCGAGGAACAGGGCTGTGTCGATGGAGGACAACTCACACTTCCAGGCCCGGGTCGCCGTCTCCATCTCGAGAAAATGATAGAACCACCCGCGATGGCCGATGACTCCTTCGGGAGCATCCCCCTGGGGCCCGTTGAGGAATGTCTGCAAGGTGGTGCGAACCCGTTCCGCCGCCTCATGCCGCGACACGTAACCCCGCTCGACACCAATGCACCACGCGCTCAGGCCAAACCCGACCGCGGCAATGCTGCATTTGGATTGGGTCGTGGAACGGTCTCGGATCAACCCGTTCCTCGGATTGCACTCGATCCGGAAGTACTCGAAGGCACTCCGTTCGATGTGTTCCAGAAGTTCCTCATCGGTCTGGACCTTGGGCGAGGAGTGGGCATCCAAAGCCAGTCCCTGCTCCCCCGGTAAGACCATCGTCCACCCCAGCAGGGCCATCAGGATCCAGGATGGGAAGTTCACCTGCGAACCGTGTCGCGGACGCCTGCTCCGGGTCGAAACAAAAAAGAGCCGCCCCTTTCGGAGCGGCTCTCTGAAGTGGATGGAGTCGGGTCTTAGTAGACGCGGGTCGACTCTTCCTCGACGACCGGGGCCAGCAGCTGCTCTTCGGTCACGATGACCTTGAGGCGATGGTCGCCTTCAGCCACACCCTTGCCGGTGATGGTGTAGGTCACCGACTGCTTCGCACCGAGGCGAGGCACGGTCGGGAACTTGACCGTCTTGCCATCAACCGTGCCGCCCTGCGAGGACACCGGGGTGACCTCCTTCACGTACTGGGCAACCGTATTGATGTTGGTCAGGTCCGCATTGCCCTGGTTGGTGATGCGGATGGTGTAGAGGGTGGACTCGCCGACCTGGATGGGATCGGGATCGTCAACCACCTCAACGAGGATGGCGGACAGGCCGGACCAGACGGTGCAGGCTTCAGCATTCTCGCGGAGGCCCTGGGCGGTGTTGACACTGGCAACATTGCACCAACGGCCAGCCTGCGTGGAGGTCAGCACGACGCTGAATTCCTTGTTTTCGCCGGGCTTGAGCGAGCCAACGTTCCAGGTCGCCGTGTTGCCGGCGATCGAGGCGCCGGGGGCGCTGACGATCTTGGTCTGCGGAGGAGCGGTGTCGGTCACGACAACACCCGTGAGTTCGGTGTCACCCGTGTTGGAGGCAACGAGCTTGTAGCTGGCCTGCTTGTTGATGAAGCGCTTGTCGTCGCCGGTCTTCACCAGCTTGAGGCCAGGCTTCACAACCGTGGTGCAGGCGTCGTCCTGGACCGTTCCAGCATTGCTGGAGGTGGCCACAGCGACGTTGCAATGACGGCCGCGCTCAGCAGCCTTCAGCTTCACAGGGATCGAGCGGGACTGACCAGGGGCCAGATCACCAACGTTGAAGGTCTTCTCAGCCACACCACCGAGGCCGGCCGGATACTTGTCGGTCACGACAACGTTCTTGGCGACCGAGGTGCCAGTGTTCTTGACGGTGACGTTGTAGTCGACGTCAGAACCGAGCTGGGCGATTTCAGGACCGGTCTTGTCGATCGCGAGCTGCGGGCGGCCAACGACGGTCTGGGCGCAAACGCGGGGATCGGCCTTCACGGTCGCACAGGCGAACAGGGTGCCTTCCTTCTCGGGCTTGACGGTCACCTTGAGCGTCTTGCTCTCGCCGGCGTCCAGGTTGCCAAGGTTCCAGACCAACTGGTTGCCGTTGACGGTCGCCTGCGGGGAGGTGCTCACCAGCGAAACTCCCTCAGGGAGAGTGTCGGTGACAATGACGTTGCCTGCGCAGCCGGTAGCCATGGGCTTCAGCTCGTAGGTGAACGGCTCACCGAGGGTCGCCTCGGCGGGCATGGTCTTGGTCAGGTTGACCAAGCCAGTCGTCGTGGTGCTGCAAGGTCCGGCCGGCTTGGGAGCCGGAGCGGGCTTGGCTTGCGCAACAACGACGGGGGGAGGCTCGGGCTTGGCCGAACCGCGGAAATAGGGCGAACGGCCCGTGTAGTAATCACCCACCAGCACTTCGTAGTTCTGGCGGTCACGCGTCCGCATCTCGCGGTCGCTCTCTTGAGCTTGGATCGCAGGAAGGGCGAGGGCAGTGATGACCGCCGCGAGCCCCAGCGACAGGCCGGAGTGGGTCCTAATGTTCATATCTTGCTTTGCTGACAATGCTTACGGGTTGATGGCAGTGAATGTTACGTGTGATCAACAGGCCGTGGACCGGGGTGGAGTTGGGGAATTCAAATCACCCGGACCATCGGGGAGCCGATGGCGCCAAGGTTCCTTTGATGCCCGGATCCGCGCAACACTGTGAACGGAGTGTCATGCACGTCCATGGAAGTCAAGCGTCCCGGACTACCTAATGATGGAAACGAGGTGAGGTTCAGCCCAACTCCCGGATCCGTTCCCAGACTTCCATGAGATCCTCATCCTTCAATGCCTGCTGGCGCATCTCGACAGGATCGCCGCGAACCTCCGATTCTGCGTACCACCTCCACCCTTCCTCGATCCGTCCCAATCGGATGAGGTAGCAGGCAAGGTTGTACGCCACCATGGGCTCCTCGGGAAAATGGCTCGCAGCAGGCAGCAAGGCCGCCAACGCGCGCTCAAGACCGCCGCCTGTCATGCGGCGGGCGGCATAGGCCCGATGAATCCATGCCGAGACCAACGTCGGGTCACGCTGAATGAGTCGATCCCCCAACGCGTAGGCCTGATTCCACTGCGCCTGCGCTGCGGCCGTAGCCCACCCAAGCTCGAGTGCTGCCGGATGGTCCCGCGCCACATCCCCCATCTGTGCCAATTCCTCCGCAGCCTCCCGGGGCAAGCCGAGCTCAAGCCAGCCCTGGGCTGCGCGCAACCGATGGAGGTCGGGTGGATCGGGCAGGTTCATGGCTGCAATTCTTGCTTCCAGAGGATGAAAAGACGGCTCGATCCGTCCAGGGTTGTCGTGTGCGAGGAGTTCTTGAGGCGCTTGATCACAATGGTCGCCTTGCGGCAACAAACCCAGCCTGCCCGCCCGAACGAGGTCAGACAATGCCGGCAGACCAACTTTGCATTTCCAGCGCCATTGCCGGGAGTTGGCACGGAAAGGCGGACTTGAAGGCTTGCCCATCCCCGGCACCGGTTTCACCCTGAGACCCATGAAGCAGGAGGTCGTGCCGGTCCAGATCCGGGGCATCCTTCCCGCGAACAGCGGTGTCGCGCTCTTCGTGGGTAATGATGAGAAGGTCTTTGTCATCCAGGTGGAGCACAACATGGGCGCCATCATCGGGATGGCACTCCGTGGCACTCCCAAGGACCGCCCCCTCACCCACGATCTCATCGGCCACATCTTCCAGGGCTTCGGCATCACCGTGGAACGGGTCATCATCACAGAGCTTCGGAACTCCACCTACTTCGCACGGCTCATCCTCAAACAGGAAAACGAGATCGGTCAGAAGTTTGTCGAACTCGACGCCCGGCCTTCGGACTGTCTGGCCATCGCAGCGGCAACACGTCGTCCCGTCTACGTCACCCGCAGGCTTTTTGAGGAAGTGGAAGACATGACCGAGGTCCTCACCCGGTTGAACGAACAGCGGGAGAAGGACGGCGACAACGAGGACGAGGATCCGGGCGATTCCGGGTCCGAACCCAGCTGACACCCATGGCTCGCGCCGCCGCTTCCTCGGATCGACCGTCCGCATCCCACTCTGCGGACACCACGCCCATCCTCCTCGTCGGGGGTGACGATGACTTCAGCATCCAGCAGCGAGCACGACAGGTGTGGGAATCGTGGCGCAAGGCCGCGGGGGGCATGGACCACGAGGTTCTCGACGCCTCCGCCAGCAATTCCTCCGACGCGCTTTCAGCCATTGGCCGACTTCGCGAGGCCCTCCAGACGCTTCCATTCTTCGGAGGCCCCAAGCTCGTGTGGTTCCAGACGTGCTCCTTCCTGGGTGATGACCGCACCAGCGCTTCCGCCGCGGTCACCGAAGCGCTCGGGGGATTGGCCGAAGAATTCAAGGTGTTCCGGTGGGATGGGGTTCGCCTGCTCATCTCGGCTTCGAAGCCGGACAAACGACGTACGTTCTTCAAGACCATCGAGAAGCTGGGCGTCGTGGAGCTCTTTGTCGCGCTCAGCGCCGACGACAAGGACTGGGTTTCAAAGGCCGAAACAGAAGCTATCCGCGTCTTCCGCAGCCGCAATCGAACCATCGATGATGAGGCACTGGCGGAACTTGTCGCCCGAACCGGCCCAAACCTCCGACTCCTGTCACAGGAGTGCGAGAAGCTCATTCTCTACGCAGGCGATCGGCCTGAGGTCACCCGAGCCGACATCGAAGCCGTCACCGCACGACAGAAAAGCGCCCAGGCATTCGCCCTCGCGGAAGCCCTCGGCGACCGCAACCTCGGCAAGGCCTTGCGCACCCTCGACGAGGAACTGTGGGAAATCCGCACCGGAGCAGACAAGAAAAAGTCCGAGATCGGCCTGCTCTACGGCCTGATCTCCAAGATCCGGAACCTGATCCTGATCCGCGAACTCCTCACTTCTGGCCAACTGAAATCCGGCGCCCAATACAACACCTTCAAGACGCAACTGGAGCGGATCCCTGCGGAGCAGATGCCCAAGGACAAGCGCTACAACCCGCTCGCACTCCATCCGTTTGTCATGTTCCAAGCCCTCCGTCAGGCCGAGAACTACCGGTCCGAAGAATTGGTCCGCGGAATGGAAGCGCTGCTCGAGGCAAATCGCAAACTGGTCAGCAGCGATGCCGATGAAGCCCGGGTCCTCCAGCAGGTGCTGATCGAGATCATCGGCATTGGAAAACCAAAGCGATCAGGTCCGACACGGTGACGGGCTACCACCAACCCGCGAATCCCCTCCTCGGATTCCGCTGCAAACGCAATCGGCGGTGACGAATCGCTCCGTCACCGCCGATGCATGAGAATTCAAGCCCGGCCTTCAGGCTCCAGATTCCTCGGATCACTTCGGGAGCAGATCCGAAACCAGCGCCTTCTCTTCCTTCAACTCCGTTTCCGTCGCCGTGATCTTGGACTTCGAGAAGTCACTCAGGCTGACACCTTGGATCGTCTCCCAGGTCCGGCCGTTGCTGCGCGTGGGGTAGCTGAACATCAGCCCCTTCTCGATGCCGTAAGACCCATCCGAGCACACCGCCACCGAGAAGCAGTCGTCGGGATGCGTTGGCGTATTCAAGGCCTTCACCGTATCGACCACCGCGTTGGCCGCCGAGGCCGCCGAACTCAGCCCGCGCGCCTCGATGATGGCGGCACCGCGTTTCTGCACCGTCGGGATGAACTTGTCCGCGAACCAGGCGTCGTCACCGATCACCGCCGGAGCCGGGCGCCCACCGATGCGGGCGTTCGCAAAATCCGGGTACATGGTCGAGCTGTGGTTGCCCCAGATCGCAATGTTCGAGACCTGCGAGATCGGTACCCCCGCCTTCTGGGCCAACTGCGTCTTCGCGCGGTTCTGGTCCAGCATCGTCATCGCGAACCAGCGATCCTTCGGAACCTCCGGTGCCGAGTTCATCGCGATCAGGCAGTTGGTGTTGCAGGGATTGCCGACCACCAAGGTCCGGACATCCGAAGCCGCGTTGCGCTGGATGGCCTGCCCCTGCCCGGTGAAGATCTTGCCGTTGATTCCCAGCAGATCCTTCCGCTCCATGCCCGCCTTGCGCGGCACCGAGCCCACCAACAGGGCCCAGTTCACCCCACGGAAGCCCTCGTCGAGGCTCGCCGTGGGCACCACGCCCGCCAGCAAAGGAAACGCGCAGTCATCCAATTCCATCACCACCCCGTTCAACACCTTCAACGCGGGCTCGATCTCGATCAGGTGCAGGATCACCGGCTGGTCAGGACCAAACATCGCGCCGGACGCGATCCGGAACAACAGGGAGTAACCGATCTGCCCGGCGGCACCGGTCACAGCAACTCGAATGGGGGCGTTCATCTCAGTCAGCAGTTTTTCAGTTTCACGTCCGCGGCGGTTCAATGCCTTCGGAAAGCCCGGGACCCTACTGGCGCTCGCCGCCAAGACAAGGCTCACATTGAACGACACGAGCGTTTCGATTCAGTCCCGTAGACAAATCCCCACGCCAGCGGCGTCCTCTCCACCGAACCGGCATGCTCCCGCTTGAACAGATCCTCGATGAACACGGCGATGCCGTGTTCTCGTTCCTGCTCCAGCTGAGCCGGTCCGAACCCGACGCCCGCGACCTCTTCCAGGACCTCTGGCGCCGACTTGTCGAGAACCCACGATTGCTGGCGGAAGCCCGGGATCCAAGGGCCTTCCTGCTCCACCTCGCCCGAAACCAATTCATCGACCTCACCCGGCGGCGCAACGCACGCACGCGCGCCCATGAAGCATCCCAGGCCCAGCCTGATATCGCTGGCCTGTTTGAGCCCGCCCACCATCCCGACGAACACGCATTTCGCGAGGCCCTGGATCGGGCCCTCGGCCAACTCCCGGAAGACCAACGCATGGTCGTCCACCTCAAACTGTGGGAAAGCCTGACGTTCGACGCCATCGCGACCCTCCTCGACCTCTCCCCCAACACGACCGCCAGCCGCTACCGCTACGGCGTGGACAAACTCCGCACCCTCCTGCGCCCCCTCTACGACGAAATCCGCACGCCATGAACTCCAGGACCCCACCCCATCTGGAAGACCGGATCGCCCAAACACCCCGGCGGGGCCTCCCGGCCGACCTTCGACAGGCCTGTCTGGACATGCGCAGTTCCGCCCCACGCCCCAAACCTTCCGCCCAACAGCCCGCCTTCTGGCTCCATTGGTTCTGGCCCCACCCTGCCGCCTGGGGCGGACTTGTCATCCTCTGGTGCACGATCCTCGCCCTGCACCGGCTCGCGCCCGTCCCGGTCAACGTGCTCGCGGCGACCGGTGCGTCCACACCCTTGATCAAGGACCCCGATTCCGCCCGACAACTCGCACACCAGCGCGAGACCCGCGAGGAACTCCTCCGTCAACCCCTGCCCCCTTTGGACATCGATCGTCCTCGCAAGGCTTCCCCTCCTTCCACCAACCGCATCGCTTGAACCTCGACCACCCATGAAGAAGTTCCTCCGCATCTCCGGCTTCGTCGCCCTCGCCCTGCTCACGCTCGTCGCCCTCGGCTACGCCGTCGAAAACTGGCGCGGCAGCCGCGCCTGGGCCGCCGAACAGGCCCGCATCCAGAAAAGCGGCGAACCGCTCGTGTGGCCTGACATGCTCCCACCCGCGCCCTCCCCGGAACGGAACTTCGCCGCCGTCCCCCTGTTCGAAGGACTCTTTGACTACGAGGTCGTCCGGGATGCCAAGGGCCGCACCCGCCACCAGTGGAAGGGCGGCCCGGTCTCCACGCGCATCACGGAGAC
>Ga0172372_10001224_pt1 | contig 39844 bp, 37 predicted proteins | sample LakKiv5m_2_FD_114544 | JGI IMG/M metagenome (GOLD analysis project Ga0172372, IMG submission 114544) | Freshwater microbial communities from Kabuno Bay, South-Kivu, Congo - kab_092012_9.5m | ecosystem: Environmental > Aquatic > Freshwater > Lake | place: Democratic Republic of the Congo...
ACGATGTAGGAGTTTCCTTTTTTAAACTGCTTGCCGTTGATGACCAAGTCTTCCTTGAGGGAAAAGAGCTTGATGTCGTGCTGTAGAATCAAGTCCGCCAAATGATAACTCCGTGCATCTTCCTCCGCAGCACCAAAAATATAGGCCTTGTTGATGTCCGTATCGGTTTCTTTTTTGATGTCCGTGTAGAAATCCTTCATCCACTGGTTGAGCTCCACGCGCATCTCTTTGGTGGCCTGGTAGGAGGATAGGTTGGCGGTAAACTGGTTGCGGATCGTAAACGGAAAGCTGAGCATGCCATTGTCCGTTTCTTGAAGGTGTCCTCTGGAGCTTGCTTGTTCAAACAAGATGCCGACGGATCCTTGCACATCAGGATAGGTGGATCCCTTGCCGTAGTAGAAGTCGTCGTAGTTTTCCTGGTTGTAGTACAAGGAACCGATTTGGTCCAAGGCTTTGGCATGGTAGGTACCGATTTTCTCAGTCAGCTCGAAGTTTTTCTTAGGGGTCAAAGGATGGACGCGAGAAGGGACACCTGGTTGAAAAAAGAAAGTGCTGTTGGAGCCCATTTCGTGGAAGTCCAAGTGCACGTTCGGCAACCAGCTTTGGAATACGCGTACGCGATTTCTGGATTCAGGATGCTGTACAGGCAGCCAGTCGCGGTTGAGGTCAAACCAGTAGTGGTTGGTGCGTCCTCGAGGCCATGCCTCGTTGAGTTCGCGCTGCGCAGGATCTCCATTCATGTTATACGCCTTGTGGGAGTTGACCCAGGAAGCAAAGCGGTTGAGACCATCCGGGTTGATGGCCGGATCCAAAAGGAGCACCATGTCCTTGAGGTCTGCTTCGACCTCATTGGCGGCGGCAAAGTGATAGGCTGCAAGTAGTGCGGCATTGGCTCCACTCGGTTCGTTTCCATGGACGGAGTACCCCATAAAAAGCACCACAGGCATAGCGGCTATATTGACCGAGGCTGCAGGGTCCCGAAGTTTGGCTCGCTCTGCCTTGATTTGGTCCAGTTTGGCCAGGTTGGAGGGAGCACTGATGGTCAATAGAGTTTGCGGGCGCTTTTCGTAGGAGCGACCTGTTTCCTCAAATTTAACTCGATCTGAAGCGGCGGCGACGGCCTTCATGTACATGACCAACTGGTCGTGGGTCACGTGCCATTCGCCCACTTCATAGCCCAGTACTTGCTTGGGCGTAGGAACTTTGGGGTTGTAGGTATAGCCTTTAGGCAGGTAATAGCTCAAGTCTTGGGCAAAGCCAAATTGACTGATGAGTGCTAGCAATAGCACAGTGATGATATTTTTCATACTTCAGGGGTAAATCTTTCCCTAAAGTCCTTATTCCTGAGATTAAAAAAAACATTTTGGGACTGATGGTTAAAAAAAACCGTCAGTAGTACTATACAATGAAAAGTCGAAATGGGAAATTCAGTTCGAAAAAACAGCCTTCAGCGCCCCTTTCAACTCTGGAAATTCAAATTCAAAGCCTGCTTTTTGAATTTTTTGGCTAGACACGCGATTGCCGCCTAGAACCATGGCGGCCATTTCTCCCAAGACCAACTTCAGTGCAAATCCAGGCACTCCGATTCCTAGGTAGGTCTTACCCTTGGCAGCCGCTGCTTCCTTGGTCAGTTGCTGGTTGGTGGTGGGATTAGGCCCCACGGCATTGTAGATGCCCTGAAGCGTGGTTTTTTCAAGCGCAAAAACAAAGAGGCGTACCAAGTCTTCTACATGGATCCAGCTCATCCACTGTGCACCTGAACCCAAGGGGGCAGCCACAGGGGGCTTGAGGAGTTCGGCTAAGGCTCCTCCCTGCGCATCCAAGACGATGCCTATTCGGAGAATCACACATCGAAGAGGTAAGGATTCAATCTTTTTGACTTCTTTTTCCCAGGCCAATACCACTTCTGCCAAAAAATCGGTGCCCGAATCACTGCTTTCATCCACAAGTGCAGCGCCGGTATCAAATCCATAATAGCCCACTGCTGAGGCAGAAATAAAGCTGCTTGGCTTATGAGTTGCCTGCTGTATCGCTCGATGCAATAGCGCGGTACTCTCTGTTCGCGAGCGAAGGATGGCCTGCTTTCTCTCTGCCTTCCAGCGCTTTTCTGCTACCCCCTCACCTGCCAAATGCACCACTGCATCTGCCCATTCTAGGGCTTGCGGATCTATTTTCCGCCGCGCCACGTCCCATAGAAAATGGGTTTGCTGCTGTGGTTTTCTGCTAAGCCATGCCACGGCATAGCCTTTTTGTTCCAGCAAAGCCGTAAGTTGCTTGCCCACAAGACCCGAGCCTCCAGTGATTAGAATGTTTTTCATGCACGCCTATTTTGTGGATAACTGATTTGCGCTTCAATTGGTTGCTAAGTGGTAGCGATATGTCCTAAAAATATGTTCCTTGCCTCTTGAATTCTACCAAATCCCTTTTTCTTTGTACCCAAAGGCCACTCAACCCTCGATTACCTTGTTGAAAAAGCTTCTTTTTTGGATTGCCATTGGCGCATGTGTCGGAACCTTGTCGGGTTCGGCCTCCGCTATTTTTTTGCTTTCCTTGGATTGGGTTGGCCAGGTTCGTGATGCCCACCTTTGGCTTTTGGCACTACTTCCCCTAGCTGGCTTTGGGATTGGCTACTGCTACTACCGATACGGGTCTGGCGTAGAAAGAGGCAACAATTTGATCTTAGCCGGAATCTATACCCCCCAACCGACCCTCTCCTTACGGATGGCTCCTTTTGTTTTGTTTGGCACCCTAATCACCCATCTTTTTGGGGGCTCGGCGGGTAGAGAAGGGACAGCGGTGCAGATGGGCGCTTCCTTAGCGGCCCAATTAGGCAGGCGATGGACTCTTGATGCCGCCACCGTCCGGATACTCTTGATTTGTGGGGTTGCAGGAGGCTTTGCCTCGGTATTTGGCACGCCCCTGGCAGGAGCGGTATTTTCTTTGGAATGGTTATTTCGACGTAAAGTAGACTCCAACTCCATTTTTCCAGCTTTCTGGTCTGCGTTTACGGCCTATTGGGTTTGTGATTGGGTCTGGGGGATTGAACATACGGCCTACCTTATTCCTGAAGTTGCTCCCCATAACCTGATCAACTTGGCCTGGATGATTCCAGCAGGGATTGCCTTTGGCCTCGCCGCTCGCCTCTTTATTGAAACAGGACACTTGGTGACTACTGTTTTTAATCGCATTTCGTATGCCCCGCTTCGGCCACTCATCGGCGGAGTTTTGGTAGCTGGGATCGTGTACTTGACAGGAGCATACACTTATATAGGTTTGGGTATTCCACGAATTGTGGAGGCCTTTGAGACGCCAGTTCCTTGGTATGATTTTTTAGCGAAAACAGGCCTTACGGGATTGACCTTGGGCTCTGGATTTAAAGGAGGGGAGGTCACACCACTTTTCTTTACGGGGGCCACCTTAGGCAATGCGCTGGCTACCTACATTCCGCTTCCATTAGCCCTCCTGGCAGGATGTGGATTTGTAGGGGTGTTTGCAGGTGCCACAAATACCCCTTTGGCCTGTACGCTGTTGGGGATGGAACTGTTTGGGCTGGAGGCAGGAGTGTACTTGGGGATTTCTTGTTTGGTGGCCTTTATTTTTAGTGGAAAGGGGAGCATCTACACCTCCCAAGACCTGGGCTGGAAAAAATCACTGCCCTAAGCGGAATTGCATCAATCCAGATAATACACCCGCTTGACGCGCGTACTGATATTGGTGAGCAGCTCGTAGGGGATGGTGCCAATACGATCGGCAAGCTCCTTCAAGGAGATCTGCTCTCCATACACGATGGCTTCGTCTCCTGCTTTGGCTTCGGGAATAGCACTGACATCCACCATCACCATGTCCATGCAGACATTGCCGATAACAGGAGCCTTCTTGCCATGAAGGAGGACATAGCCCTTGCCTTGCGAGAATCGGCGATCGTAGCCATCTGCATAGCCAATGGCCAAGGTGGCGATTCGACCCCCTTCGGGCAAACTCCCTTTTCTAGAATAGCCTACGGTGGTTCCCGGAGCTAGGGTTTTGACTTGGGAAATGGTTGTTTTCAAGTTGCTCACTGCCTTCAAAGAGCTTTCGTGCTTGCCCGTCACTTCTACCCCATACAGGCCGATACCGAGGCGCACCATGTCTAGCTGATAGTCTGAATAGCGTACAATCCCTGCAGAGTTGAGCGCATGACGAAGGGGCTGGTATCCCAACTTGGAGCCAATTGATTCGCTCATTTTCATAAACAGCTGGAGCTGCTGCACCGAAAAGTCGTGATGTGCATCCTCATCTGCACCTACAAGGTGGGTGTACAGGCTAGCAACCTTCAGTTCTGGGAAGGCAAAAAGAAGATCATTTAGTTCCTCCACCTGTGCCTGCTCAAAGCCCAAGCGATTCATCCCGGTGTCCAGATCCAAATGGATGGAGAGGGGAAGACCTTGATTTCTTGCAAAATTGCCCAACTTTCTGAAAAATTCAGGACTGAATACTACTGGTTCCAACTGGTACTGGTACAGCAAGTCGAAAGATTCTTCTACTGGATTGAGCACCATGATCGGAAGTTGAATCCCCTGTTTCCGTAGGCTCACCCCTTCATCGCTGTAGGCTACGGCTAAGTAATCGGCCCCCAAGGTCTGCAGGTGATTCGCGATTTCTGCGGCACCCCCTCCATAAGCAAAGGCCTTGACCATCACCATGACCCGCGTTCTTGGCGCGAGTTGTCGTTTGTAAAAGTTAAAATTATGGGTCAACGCATTCAAGTTGATCTCCAAGGTGGTGCCGTGGATGCGCTGCTGTAGCCGGTTGACGATCTTTTCAAAGGCAAAGGAGCGGGCGCCCGTCAGCAAGATAAGGTCGTTTTGAAACTGATCGGGATCGAGTTTTTGAAGTAGCAGCTCAGTGCTCTCAAAGGTGGAAGTGGGGATATCCACAAGCTTTTCCAAGCGCCGGATTTCTGTTCCCACCCCAATGATGCGATCGATCCCATAGGATTGGATCAATTCGGCCACTTCAGTATAGATTTTTTCTGGCAAGCCCTGCTGCAAGAGGTCTGAGAGGATTAAAATTTTAGATCGTTTGGGTCGTTGCTGACTCAAAAACTCCAAAGCCACTCGAAGTCCCGCAAGGTCGTTATTATAGGTGTCGTCAATTAAAAGGGACTCGTTGAGGCCTGGCTTAAGCGTCAAGCGCATGTCCACGGGCTTGAGATGACTCAAGCCTTTTTGAATGGTCAGAGCCTCCTGTCCTAGGCTTAGTGCCGTTAGGATCACGTGGGTGACATTTTCCAAGGAAGCCTGGTCCGTAAAGGGTACTTGGAAGGTGTGGGTTTGCAGGTCCTGCTTCATCACTACAATCCTATAACTACTCTCGAGGCTTTTCCAAGAAACGCTAAAGTCAGCTCCTGGATTTTTGGACCAGGAAATGCGATTTTCTTCTGGCACCTGTTGCTCGATGGTGTGGGCGAGCAGGTCCTGATCCTTGCAATACAACAGTAATTTGGTACCTGCAAAGAGCTTGAGCTTCTCGGCAATCTTTTCATTGATCCCCGCAAACCCTTCTTCATGGGCTGAGCCGATGTTGGTAAATATGCCCAAATCTGGACGAATCATGCCTGCCAGCGTATCCATATCTCCTTTTTTGGAGACACCGGCCTCGAGGATGGCGACCTGATGGTAGGGCTGTATGCCAAAAATCGAAAGAGGAACCCCTACCTGTGAGTTGTAGCTCTTGGGGCTCTTTGCTACTGCAAATTGCTGACTCAATATTTGTCCAAGCCATTCTTTGACGATGGTTTTGCCATTGCTGCCCGTGATGCCTACGATGGGCTTGGTAAATTCCCCCCTTTGGAAGGATGCTAAGGATTGAAGCGCAGCGCGGGTATCGCTGACTGGGATGAAACAGGCTTTTTCTAACCAAGAAGCAGGGAGCGATGCATTTTTATCTACCAAGAAGCAGCGAACGCCCGCCTCGATTAGAGAAGGTACGAAGGTAATCCCATCCGCCTTTGCTCCTTTTAGTGCCACAAACAAGGTTTGCTCGGGATGCAGGACCTGCCTTGAGTCAATGCTGATCTGTGTGATTCCTTGATTCGCTGCCAGCCCAAGGCCCTTGCTGCCAAGGACTTGTTCTAAATGGGGGACTGTGAAGGGGGTCAACATTTAACTCAGTTTCTTTTTCTTGAAGAAAAATACCTGTCGAATCCATCTTGGGAGGAAAATGGCCCCAAAATTAAGTAGGGATAATAGGACATTAGCCTCCAAATGATGCTGGTGACAAAGGTATATTTTTCCAAAAACTGATTAAAGAATACACCAAAGAAAAACTCAGCGGTACCGCTACTTCCGGGCGTAGGAGAAATCATCATGACTATCCACATGATTATCTGCCTTGCAAATACGATGATGTTGTCAAAAAGATCCAAAGGCACAAAGGCACCTATCAAGGCATTGAGCATCAAGTAGCGAGAGGACCAGACGAAAATAGTGGCGCCAATTATGGGAAGCCAATACCTGTAGTTTTTGCCTGAAAGCTGCCGAGAAGCCTCGATGATTTGATCACCATACTCCTGCGCATCGTGCTTCCAACGTCGAAGAAATTTGATAGAAAACAGCTTGATCAATAGCCATTTAAATATCCGCGGCCTGTAAAAAAGGGCCGCGGCCATTACAAAACTATAGGAGGCATAGAGCGCATAGCTGATCCAAAATATAGCTTGAAGACTATTCCCAAGCTGTGATTCTAAGATTTTACTTTCTGGAAAAATATTTCCTTTGGCAAAAAAGAGAATAATGGGTGCTCCAATGACAAAAAATAGGTTATCCAAAATTGCGGTCACCATTACATAAGCAATAGCCTTTCCCATTTTAATACCTTCTTTGTTGAGTATAAACATGGCTACAGCGGTGCCTCCTACTACCGAAGGGGTTACTGCAGAAGCAAATTCCCATAGGATGATCACATAGAAAGCTCGTGTCCAGGTGAGCTGCCGGTCGGTGATCTCACGGATTCGGTAGACATAACCAAAGTCTCGAAAAAAGATAACGAGGATGGAAAGTAAAATAAACCAAGGAGAGGCATCTACCACCACCTTCAGATTTTCTGAGGTCAGGTTCGGGTCGAGGTAAAATAGTGCAAAAACAATCCCTAATCCAATAATCACCGGAACCCACACCTTGTTCGGATTGAGGGTTTGAAAAATCTTTTTGTTATATAGCTTCATGCTTCCGTGGCGATTGGTTCGATTTTTTCTACCCAAAAATTATTGAAGCCTTCCCCTAGAATTAGGGTTAGCTCAGAAAGCTGAAGCAATTCCAGAATGGCAAGAAAGGTATAGATCACAAATATTTTTTCGGGCTTGTACGAAATTAAATCCGTAAATGGAACCTGCTTTTTGAAGCTAATTTTCTCAAGTACAAATGCTTTTTGTTGTTCAATGGTGTAGGGATACTGAATGATGGTATGGATGGGTTCATCCGCACGAGCAGCCAGTCTTGACATGCATTTTTGGAAAACATGAAGCAGCTTGTACAAGTCTAGGTGCTGCAATTCCGCTTCCACATCTTCTACCTTACTCAGTTCTTGAAGTTCCTTCACTAGATTTCCCCGCTTTTCTTTGGACATGCGATCGAGTTCCAGTGCGGAAAGCTCCTCTACTACCGACTTGTATTTTTTGTACTCAAGCAAGTTGCGCACTAGCTCCTCCCGTGGATCTACCAATTCCCCCTGCTCGTTTAGTACAGGTCGAGGAAGCAGCATCCGAGATTTAATCTTCATCAGCGTAGCAGCAAAAAGTATAAAATCACTGGCCACTTCAATTTCTAAGTTTTCCATGTGATGGACATAGTCCAGAAAATCGTTGGTGATCTTGGAAATTGGGATGTCATAAATATCCAATTCGTCCCGCTCGATAAAAAAGAGCATGAGATCGAAGGGGCCTTCGAACAAGGGTAATTTGATTTCGAAACTCACAGGATATTTAATTATTTGGATTAATTTTGGCTACTCCTAGCCAAAGATATTCAATTCAGTGAAATCTTGAGGCTAGAAATTGGAAAGACTCATTTTGAATGCGATGTATTTTTCAAACAAACAGACCAGTTAAAAGTTAATCTTTCTTGACAATAACACCCTGCCGATGCAAATTCAACCCGGTCCTTTATTAGCTCAAATCAATAGCCCTGATGATTTGAAGAATTTTTCTAAAGATTCTTTAGTTCAAGTTTGTCAGGAGCTACGCCAATTTATCATCGACAATGTATCGGTATATGGTGGGCATTTTGGAGCAAGTTTGGGGGTGGTTGAGCTTACGGTAGCGCTACACTATGTGCTCAATACTCCTAAAGACCAGCTGGTTTGGGATGTAGGACATCAGGCTTACGGCCACAAGATTCTGACGGGCAGAAGGGATGCTTTCCATACCAATCGCGTGTATGGCGGCCTTTCTGGATTTCCAAAGCGAACAGAAAGCGAGTACGACACCTTTGGTGTGGGACACTCCAGCACTTCCATCTCCGCTGCCTTGGGCATGGCAATGGCATCCAAATATACAGGAGCTCCTTTGCAGCATGTAGCGGTCATCGGTGATGGATCCTTGACAGGTGGAATGGCTTTTGAAGCCTTAAACCATGCAGGAGTGAGCGGCACCAATTTGCTAATTATCCTGAACGACAATTGCATGTCCATCGACCCCAATGTAGGGGCCTTGAAGGATTACTTGACCGACATCACTACCTCACACACCTACAACAAGGTGAAAGATGAAGTCTGGAATGTGCTGGGCAAACTCAGCAAATTTGGCAGCAGCGCACAAGAAATTATTTCTAAAGTAGAGGGCGCAATTAAATCTGCAGTACTCAAGCAGAGCAACCTCTTTGAATCCCTCAACCTCCGCTATTTTGGTCCTGTAGATGGACATGACGTGGACCATATGGTAGAGATTCTACGCGACCTCAAAGATATTCCAGGACCCAAAATCCTCCATTGCATCACTGTAAAAGGGAAGGGCTATGGCCCAGCAGAAAGTGGGAACAAAACCACCTGGCATGCTCCTGGGACTTTTGATAAGTTGACAGGTGAGATCTACAAAAAAACGCCAAACACACCGCAAGCGCCCAAATACCAGGATGTCTTTGGACATACAATCATCGAGCTTGCTGAAAAAGATGCACGCATCATGGGGGTGACTCCAGCCATGCCTTCGGGTTCGTCCATGAATTTGATGATGGCGGCCATGCCTGACCGGGCATTTGATGTGGGCATCGCTGAGCAGCATGCCGTGACCTTCTCTGCAGGGATGGCTACCCAAGGGCTAGTGCCGTTCTGTAACATTTACTCTTCCTTTATGCAGCGTGCTTACGATCAAGTGGTGCACGATGTCTGCCTTCAAAAATTGCCCGTAGTATTCTGTTTGGATCGAGCTGGTTTTGCCGGTGCAGATGGTCCTACACACCATGGCGCATACGATATTGCATACTTCCGTTGTGTTCCCAACTTGGTAGTTTCGGCTCCCATGAATGAGGAGGAACTGCGAAATCTGATGTACACAGGATCGCTACATGGAGGACCTTTCTCCATTCGCTATCCGAGAGGAAATGGAGTGATGTCCAACTGGAAAACTCCTTTTCAGCGCATTCCAGTAGGTCAAGGAAGATGCATCAAATCAGGAGAAGGGGTGGCAATTTTGACCCTAGGACATATTGGCAACTATGCTGTGGAGGCTTGTGCATCCTTGGAGAAAGAAGGCCTAAATCCTGCACACTACGACATGCGATTTGTGAAGCCTCTGGATGAAAAACTCTTGCATGAAATTTTTGCCAACTTCAAGAAAGTAATCACGGTAGAAGATGGATGCTTGATGGGAGGATTTGGCTCTGCTATCCTAGAATGGATGGTAGATCAGGGCTACCAAGCTCAGGTAAAGCGTCTCGGTATTCCAGATGGCATTATCGAGCATGGAGAGCAACTGGAACTTCACCGTGACTGTGGCTTTGACCCGGAAGGGATCGCCAATGCTGTAAAGGCCTTCGCCGAGCAGGAACAAACTGCCTAAATTCAGCCCAACCATGTTGCATTTTTTTGAAAAAGGACAAGGCCCAGCGCTCCTGTTCCTTCATGGTTTTTGCGAATCCGGAGAGATGTGGCGCTACTTTGCAGACTCCTTGTCTACGCAGTACCGTGTACTCTGCCCGGACTTACCTGGATTTGGGAATTCTCCACTGACCAGCCCCCATGCAAGTCTTGAGCAGGTTGCCTTGCAGCTGGAGGAATGGATGGATGCCCTTCAGATTCAAAATCCCATCGTTATGGGCCACTCTTTAGGCGGATATGTGGCCTTGGCCTTACTTGACCGCATGGGTGCCCGCATCCAAGCCATTGGCCTGCTTCATTCCACCGCCTATGCAGATGATTTGGAAAAAAAGGAGATGCGCAACCGTACCCTTACCTTTTTGAAAAAACACGGGGCTGCCAAATTTGTAACCTCCTTTGTTCCTCAATTATTTCCTGAACATCGCCGAATTGAGCTGGCTGACGCCATGGCACAGGCCATTGAAGATGGGAAGCGCTCTAGCTTGGAAGGCTTACTTGCCTATACCATCGTCATGCGGGATCGGGTAGATCGGTTGGGAGAACTTCAGCAGTTTGCAGGACCAAAGTTGCTGCTGGCGGGGACGGTAGACGGATCTGTCAAAATTGAATCGAGCCGCGCACAGCAAAGTGCCTATACACACTACATCGAACTCGAAGGGGTAGGACACCTGGGAATGGTGGAGGAAAAGGAAAAGACCTTGGAAGTCGTTCAGAACTTCGTTCGCGAAGTGCTTAAGTAGTCCTGGTTTTTTCGAGAATGTCCATCAAGGCCTCAAAGTAGCGCTGGTCTACGGCATCAAAATCATCCAACCGATCACTATCTACATCCAAGACAAGAAATACCTCGCCGTCCTGAAATGCTGGAACGACGATTTCGGACTTGGAAGCAGAGCTGCAGGCAATGTGACCTGGGAAAGCCTCCACATCGGGCACCAACTGCGTTTTCTTTTCTTTCCAAGCTGTTCCACAGACGCCCCGCCCGTAGGCAATACGCGTGCAGGCAATGGGGCCTTGAAAGGGGCCGAGCACCAATTCCTGGCCTTGAACTACATAAAATCCCACCCAAAAAAAGCCAAATGCCTCCCGAAGGGCAGCAGCAATATTGGCCAGGTTGGCTACCAAATCTTGCTCACCAGAAATCAGGGCTTCCACTTGAGGGAGGAGCGCCTGGTAAATTTCTTCTTTGCTTCCAGCTTGAGGAAGGAATAAGGTTTCAGCCATGGTAATAGAGGTCTAGTTGATCTTCGCCTACCGCAAAGGACTCGGCGGGAGTTTGTGAAAGTTTCGGTGCGGCAATCCCGCTTTCAAATTGAATGGGCGCCGTGAATACACGGGCCTCGTCCCAAAGGCCCGCTGCCAAAAATTGCTGCAAAACTTGGCTGCCGCCTTCAATCAGCAGGCTTTGAATGTTTCGGGCATGCAAGTCGGCCAGTAGGGCTTCAAGGAAATTTTCTTTCCTTAGTTTGATCCATTCCAAATTGGGAAGGGTTTCGTTTTTTAGCGTATTGTAACAAAGCGTGGGGATCTGCTGATCAAAAAGTTGCAGGTCAGCAGGAAGTTCCAACCGGGAATCCAGCACCACCCGAATGGGGTCGCTTCCGCTCCAGTCACGCACATTCAGGCGTGGGTTGTCGTGGAGGGCAGTATTTTTTCCAACTAGGATAGCCTGCTCTTCTGCCCGCCATTGGTGCACCAATTGCCTGCTTTGGGTACCGCTGATCCATTTGGAGTCAAAATTTTCTCTTGCCAAAAACCCATCCAGGGTTTGAGCCCATTTGAGGATAAGGTAGGGTCGATGTTTTTCCTGCTGACAAAAAAAACGCCTGTTTTGCCATCTCGCTTCTTGCTCTAGCAGGCCGACAGTAACCTCGACCCCGGCATCTTTCAAGAGTTGTACGCCCTTTCCAGCTACGAGCGGGTTGGGATCTAGGGTGGCTACCTGTACCGCCTTTATTCCTTTTTCAATCAATAAATTGGCACAGGGGGGAGTTTTTCCCCAGTGGGAACAAGGTTCCAAGCTAACATACGCCGTCGCATCTGCGAGTAACTTGGGGTCAGTGACAGAGGCGATTGCATTGACTTCTGCATGTGGCCCTCCATATTGTTGATGGTATCCTTCCCCAATGATTTTCCCATCATGCACGAGTACACAGCCGACCAAGGGATTGGGACGTACGGTTCCTTTTCCTCGTTCGGCGAGTTCCAATGCACGGAGCATGAAAATTCTGGGATTCATAGTTCCAAATTTAGATCAATTCTTGTCATTCCTCGCAATTACCGCTTCACCTTGCCCAATTAGGAAAGTAAAACCAAAATATTCTGATTATCCGCTTTTTCACTACTAACGGGAGAAAAAAAGGGTTGAAGTTCACTAAGATGAGCTGTCGACTGTGGAATGTTAGCTGTTGACAAATTGAAATAGGCGAGTTGAGCTATTGGCAAGATTGTGGATAATCAAATAAAATAGTTACGCCTTGCCGGACGATTCTTTGTGCCAAGGGCATGAAATTTATAACGCTAGCTGTACTTTTGTGTATGATGAATTGGGAGAACTTACTCGCCTTTGGGCGTTTTGGAGAACAAGGGAAAACGACAGGATCCGACTCGGCACGATCTGAGTTTGAAGTGGATTACGACCGAATTATTTTTTCATCTCCCTTTCGGAATCTTCAGGATAAAACCCAGGTTTTTCCCCTTCCAGAGCAAGCTTTTGTACACACTCGATTGACACACAGTCTGGAAGTGTCTTCTGTGGGCCGGTCCTTAGGCAAGGCCGCGGGAGAAATTTTACTCGAGAAGTACCCCAAACTAGCTTCCAAAGGAATCACAGCGGCAGGGATTGGATCCATTGTGGCAGCGGCCTCACTGACGCATGATATTGGGAATCCTCCCTTTGGGCATGCGGGGGAGGAAGCGATCTCTGATTTCTTCAGGCTCCACCCCTCTGGAAAGGCTTGGATGCAGCATGTACGCAGGGATCAGTGGGCAGACCTCACCAACTTTGAAGGCAACGCTCAGGGATTCCGCATGCTGGTATCGAAGCAGTACGGCTTAAAGTTGACCTATGCCACCTTGGCTGCATTCACCAAATATCCCCGTCCTAGCCTCATTGCGCAGCGGGATATCGCCCGAAAGAGTCAAAAAAAGTATGGCTTTTTTATCAACCAGCTCCAAGATTTTGAGCAGATGGCTCTAGAACTGGGACTTGAGAAAGTGGGAGCGGATTGCTGGGCTCGTCATCCCCTTGCCTTCCTAGTGGAGGCGGCAGATGACATCTGTTACAGCATCATTGACCTAGAGGATGGCTGTACGCTTGGTTTAATTTCTTTTGAGGACACGGTAGCCCTCCTAAAGCCTATTTTGGGATCTAAATTTGATCCAGAAAAACTAAAAGATCGGACCCAAACTCAAAATCTTGGAGCACTCCGAGCCATGGTCATCGGTCAGCTGATTCGAGAATGTGTGGAGGCCTTTGCCGCCTACGAAGAAAGCATGCGCAAAGGAAACTTTGATAAAGCATTGACGGACATGATTCTCTCTGCCAAGGCCTTGGCAGAAATCTCCCAACGCTCGGTTCGTCAAATCTACCGTTCCCAGGTGGTGTTAGAAAAAGAGGCAATCGGCTTTCAGGTGTTGGATGGCTTGCTAGCAGCATTTAGCCAAGCGCTGTACCACCATTGCTATGCGGCCGAACTTTCCTCAGGTCAGGACAAAAGTTTGCTTCGTCTCCTTCCAGAAGATTTTCCGTTGAAAGGCTTTGGAACCGAATCGAATCCCTACCCCTTGCTGCGTGCGCTGGTGGATTTTATTTCTGGGATGACGGACAAGTATGCGCTCAACCTCTACCGAAGGGTAAAGGGGATTTCACTTCCAGGAACCTAATCGGGTTTGGTGGAGAACTAACTTACTGCCCCTCTTCCCAGGAGCCACCCCAATCCACCATCTGATCTTCCAAGTAGTGGGGATACAATTTGCGGTGTTGTTTTTTCACTTCTTGAACGAGTGTTTCACGAAATCCTTCCACATTTTCTCCCAGTGAGGCAGACATAAATACGGGAGTAATTCCATTTTTCTTTTCGAAGGCTTCTGAAAGTGCCTTGAAATCTAGGTAACGGCTTTCTTGAAGTTCGTGCTCAGAGATTTGCAACAGCTCCTCTTCGGAAGGCATCTGCTGCACCAGATCTACCTTATTGAATACGAGTAAAACTGGCTTATCTCCTGCTTTAATTTCTTGGAGGGTTTGTGTGACTACCTCGATATGGTCCTCAAAAGCATGGTGAGAGAGATCCACCACATGCACCAAAAGGTCTGCTTCTCGGATTTCATCGAGGGTGGATTTGAAGGATTCAATCAGGTGGGTGGGTAGTTTACGGATAAAACCTACCGTATCGGAGAGCAGGAAGGGGATATTTTCCAGGACCACCTTCCGTACGGTAGCATCTACGGTAGCAAAAAGTTTGTTTTCGGCAAGGATTTCCGTTTTCGTGATCAGGTTCATCAAGGTGGACTTGCCCACATTCGTGTAGCCGACCAAGGCCACGCGCACAATTCCCTTTCTGCTTTTGCGTTGGGTAAGGCCTTGCTTTTCTATTTCTACCAACTTATCCTTGAGCAAGGATATTTTAGTGCGAATGTTCCGTTTGTCAGTTTCAATTTCCTTCTCCCCGGATCCTCCTCGTGTACCAGTCCCTCCTCGTTGCCGCTCCAAGTGGGTCCACATGCGGGTCAATCGTGGCAAAAGGTATTGGAATCGGGCCAGTTCCACCTGCGTTTTGGCTTGTGCAGACTGTGCCCGCTGCAAGAAAATGTCAAGAATAAGTAAGGAACGGTCGTAGATTTTGACTTTTATTTCGTCCTCCAAATTACGCATTTGAGAAGGGCTCAAGTCATCGTCAAAGATGACCATATCTACTCCAAAGTGTTCTACGTAGGTTTGGATCTCCTCTAGCTTCCCTTTACCCACAAAGGTGCGGATGTCGGGCTTTTCCATTTTTTGTTTGAACCGATACACGGACTTGGCTCCAAGGGTCTCGGTCAAGAAGGCCAATTCATCCAAATGCTCCTCTACCTCTTGGTCGGGTTGGTGTTGCCGCACCAAGGATACCAGCACGGCAGTTTCCTGACGGGGAGCAGTCTCGTGTAGTTTTTGGAGTTTGCGTGAAAATTTACTCATGGACTAGAAATCAGCTAAAAGATGGGAGGGGGCTTTGCCCAAAGGAACAGGCTTCAAAAGCTTGCTTGAGCGATTACCTCCCCAAATTTGAGCATAATTCCTTAGATTAGATTAGGATACTCTCTTGTGGAGTGGTTATTTTGCTGTTGAAAGCAAAAATTAACCGCGCCAATGGCAGAAATAAAGCAAACTTCCCTACCTGGTGTACTCGAGATTTTTCCACGTGTTTTCCCAGATAGTAGGGGTAATTTTTTTGAATCCTTCCGCCAAGATTGGTTGGACAAAATGGGCGTTCAGGAATCCTGGGTTCAGGACAATCAGTCTTTTTCTCAAAAGGGAACCGTGAGAGGCCTCCATTTCCAGCGCGGCGCACATGCTCAGGCCAAGTTGGTGCGGGTCATTGCTGGAAAAGTGCTGGACGTAGCGGTAGATTTGAGAAAGGGGTCGCCCACTTTTGGAAAGGTGTATTCGACAATTTTGGATACTGAGAAAAACAACCTCCTCTACATTCCTGCTGGTTTTGGGCATGGATTTTCGGTCTTGGAAGACGCTGTATTTGTGTACAAGTGCTCCAATTATTACCACAAGGATTCCGAAGGAGGCGTACTCTGGTCTGATCCAGCCTTGGGCATTGACTGGCAGGTGGCCGAACCAATTGTATCCGAAAAAGATCAGGTCCTTCCTTCACTGGCGGAGTTCGTAGAGGCCTTTCAAGGAGGATTATAAATTCGTAAGACTTAATTAGGTCTAGAGAAACTGACAATGAACATTCTGATCACGGGAGTAACTGGACTATTTGGGAGTGCGTTGGCACGAGAATTCAGCGCGCTGGGAAGCATACATGGCTTGAAGCGTGCGAGCTCTGACCTCGGGGCCGTGGACCTGGAAGGACTGGATATCCATTGGCATGAAGGGGATGTGTTGGATTTTAATTCGGTAGTGGAAGCCGTGGAGGGGATGGATCTTGTGATCCATGCGGCAGGAAAAGTTTCCTTTGCACCCAAAGACGAGCGGGCACTTTTTCAGGTAAATCATCAAGGCACGATCCATGTGGTGAATGCGCTCCTAGCAGCAGGTGTTCCCAAAATGGTATACATCAGTTCCGTCGCGGCCTTGGGGCAGGTTCCTGACCAAGAAGACTACGACGAAAAATCTTTATGGGTAGATGTTCCGGGCCACACTCCCTACGCCTTTTCTAAATATAGCGCAGAGCTTGAGGTTTGGCGCGGAGAGCAAGAGGGCTTGGAGGTTTTGGTCGTCAACCCGGCTGTGATTTTAGGCAAGGTTGCTTATGAGCGAAGTAGTGGAGGCTTGTATCAGGTGGTATTGAAAGGTGCTGCTTTTTTCCCTGCTGGCAATCTCAATTACATTGATGTACGGGATGCTGCGGAGATCACGCGTGCCTTGGTTGAAAAAAATGCTTGGGGAGAACGATTTGTGTTGTCCAGGGAGAGCATGTCCTACGAAAAGTTTTTTCAGCAGGCCGCCCAGGTTCTGGGAGGAACTACACCGAAGAATAGGCTACCCAATTGGATTATTTCTTGGGGTTTCCCAATGCTGAAGGTCATGTCTTGGATCCTTGGCAAGAAGCTGCCACTGACGGCCCAAGTGGCTAAAAATGCACAGCGCAAAACTCAATTTAGCAATCAAAAGGTGCAGCGCTACCTTAACTTTCAGTTTCGCGAATTGCAGGACACCTTGGAATGGGCAAAAACAGGCCGATAAAACTTATTTTCTGTCTTCAGCGTTGAGGAGCATAAGGGTTAAATAAAAATTCATCTAGAGATGATTTTAAAATCACGAAAAAATCACATTTGAATTTTCAAAAAATCAAAAATTTGGTAACTTAAATGAATCTTAGCAATACCGAATGACCGGAGATCACGACCACGACTGGGAAGAAGACAAAAAGCTCGTCGAGCGATTTGAAGATTCACTGAAGTCCAACATGGACCTGTATTTCGAAGAAGAGGAATTGGAGGATATCATCCGATTTTACTTTGATCAACAAAAATTTTTAAAGGCGCTTCGTGCCTCAGAATATGCGTTGGAGAAATTCCCTTTATCTGTAGAAATTCGTCTTCAGAAAGCGCAATGCCTTATTTTTAACGATGAACTGGATGAGGGGTTGGAGATTTTGGAGCAGCTCAACAATCTTTCCCCAAACAATGAGGATATCGTTTTGGCCTTGGCCAATGCTCAGATTCTGGCGGGCAACTTTCAAGAAGGCATTGATTTATTGGAAAATTACCTGCCTATGGCAGAGGATAAGGCAGAGGTGTTTTACACTTTAGGCAATCTTTTTCGAGCCAAAGGAGACAACACCAAAGCAAGTTTTTACTTCAAAGAGGCCGTCAAAAAACGAATCAATCACGAGGATGCGCTTTTTCAGCTAGCCATGATTACCGAAGAGGAGGGGTCTTTTGATGAGATTCTGGACTTTTACCAAGAATTTATCGATCAAGATCCTTATTCTGCCGGTGCTTGGTACAATCTGGGAGTAGTTTACAATCGCTTGGGGAGATTTGAGGATGCAATCAAGGCTTACGAATATGCTTTATTGATCGACGATGCCTTTGCTTCGGCACATTTCAATATGGGGAATTCACTGATGAATACCCTCAATTTTGAAGGAGCCTTGGAAGCGTACCAAAATACCATCAACTGTGAAGGGGCCAATGCGGAGAATTGCTGCTACATGGGCGCGGCGTACGAGAAGCTGGGTAAGATTGATGAGGCATTTACTTACTTTAAAAAGTCGGCCAAGTTGGATGAGGAGTACGATGATGCTTGGTTTGGGCTTGGGATGTGCATGTTGAAGAAAGAAAAGTATTTTGAGGCCATCCACTATTTCAAGAAATCCATCCACCTCAACAAGGACAATGCAAACTATTGGGTTGGGTTGGCTGATGCGGAGTTCAACTTGGGCAATATGCAGGCCAGTTCCGACGCCTATGAGGAGGCCATCAATTTGGAGCCTGGAATTATGGAGGCCTATGTCAACTTATCCATTATTTATTTTGAGCAAAATAGATTTGAGGAGGCCATCGATGTGATCCGCGAAGGAATTGAAGAATTGCCTGAGGAGGCCGAGCTCTACTACCGCCTGGTAGTTTACCTCATCAAAACTGGGAAATACAAGGAAGCCTTCACATATTTAGAAAATGCATTAACTTTGGACTTTGACAGGCATGTATTGCTGTATGAGTTGATGCCAGAATTGATAAAACAAAAGGCGGTATACAAAATCATTGCCCAGTTTCGGGACCAAAATCCCAGCTCAACACCTTAAAACCGCGCAAATGAATTACGTGCTGAAGAATCTCCCTGTACGGACTGAAAAGCCTCGTAGCACTGGATTTACCATGGCTATGGACAAAGGCCTTAGCTTACGCGAAACAGAAGATTTTGTAGACAGCTGTGCGGATTACGTAGACATTGTAAAGTTTGGATGGGCCACTTCTTATGTGACCAAGCACCTAAAAGAAAAAATTGCGGTCTATCAGTCCGCTGGAATTCCTGTTTACTTTGGGGGAACCCTCTTTGAAGCCTTTATCGTTCGGGGTCAGTTTGACGATTACCGTAAAGTACTCGATACCTTTGGCCTCCGATATGCAGAAGTATCCGACGGTTCGATCTCCCTCAATCACGACAAAAAATGTGAATACATTCAGACCCTTTCCAAGCAGGTAACGGTGCTTTCTGAAGTGGGGTCCAAAGATGCTGCTAAAATCATTCCTCCCTACAAGTGGATCGAGCAAATGCAAACCGAGCTAAGTGCGGGAGCATGGAAGGTGATTGGCGAAGCCCGTGAAGGCGGAAATGTGGGCCTCTTCCGAGATTCTGGGGAAGTACGTCAAGGTCTTGTAGAGGAAATTTTAACTCAAGTTCCCGAAGAAAAAATCATCTGGGAAGCACCTCAAAAGTCTCAGCAAGTATGGTTTATCAAGTTACTCGGAGCCAATGTGAACTTGGGTAACATCAGCCCTGCTGAAGTGATTCCCTTGGAGACCATTCGATTGGGCCTTCGTGGAGACACCTTTGATCACTTTTTAGGAGAAATCAAATTGTAATTAATTTGGCTGAAAGAAACCTCTTTCAGCCTTTCTTTTTCAGTATGGATACAGTTAAAAAATACGGCTTAACCTACCTCAAAGGTATAGCCATGGGAGCTGCAGATATCGTTCCGGGCGTTTCTGGAGGATCCATTGCACTTATTGCGGGGATTTATCAGGAGCTCTTGGATAGCATCAATGCCTTTAATTTGGACGACTTGTTGTTGCTGAAATCCTTCCGAATCAAGGAATTCTATGCTCGCGTCAATGGCAACTTTCTCTTGAGTCTTTTGACAGGGATCATGACGAGCATCTTTACGCTTTCCGGTGTCATTACCTACTTGATGGAAGTCCATCCCATTCCACTGTGGTCCTTTTTCTCTGGCTTAATTTTGATCTCTGCCTTTCTGATTTTAAAAGAACTAAAGAAATGGAATGTGGGTGTTGCATTGGCAATTGCAGCGGGTACTGCCTTTGCCTGGTGGGTGACCAATTTGCCGCCAACCACCACCCCTGATGACTATTGGTTTACGTTTGTGGCAGGGGCGATTGCCATTTGTGCCATGATTTTGCCCGGGATCAGTGGGAGTTTTATCCTGTTGATTCTAGGTCAATACGAGCGGATCCTTCAAGCTGTATTGGATCGGGATATTTTGACACTTGCCCTTTTTGCCTCAGGATGTCTCGTCGGCATTCTCTCCTTCAGCAGAGTGGTGTCCTACTTGCTTCGCAAATTCCACACGGCCACCATCGGCCTACTCTCTGGTTTTATGCTTGGTTCTGTCAATGAGCTATGGCCTTGGAAGTTGGTCACTTCTTGGCGAACTTCCTCAAGCGGCAAAGAAGTGCCCTTCCTCTCAGAAAATATTCTTCCCAGCACCTTTGCTGAGCAAGTGGGCGAGTTGCCTCAAGTAGAATGGGCAATCGGAGCATTCCTTTTTGGGATTGGCCTCGTTATTTTTATCGAATGGCTCGCAAGTAAATTGCAGAAAGGATGAGAAAATTTGGCTTGATCGGTTTTCCTTTGGGGCACTCCTTTTCCAAGAAGTATTTTACGGAAAAGTTTAGTCGCGAAGGAATTCAGGGATGCCAATTTGAGCTTTACCCACTAGCAAGCATTCAAGAATTTCCCCAGCTCTTTGCTAGCGAGCCTGGCCTGGAAGGACTTTCGGTAACCATACCTTACAAGGAACAAGTAATTCCCTACTTAGATGGCTTAGACGCCGCCTGTGCACAAATTGGAGCGGTGAATTGCATCCGAATTCGCGATGATAAAAAGATCGGCTTCAACACGGATTACTTGGGATTTAAGCAATCCCTGCAGTCCTGGCTGGGCAGCGAGATTCCTAATGCCCTTGTTTTGGGTACTGGTGGAGCCTCCAAGGCAGTGCAGCAAGCCCTTCGAGATTTAGGCGTTTCCTTTCGCATTGTCTCTCGAAGTCAACAGGAGGGGCAGCTTACCTATACGGAACTCAAAGAGCAGCCTCAATGGCTTGCCTCCCATCCCTTGATCCTCAACACTAGCCCAGTAGGCACTTATCCTCAGGTGGAGGACATGCCAAATATCCCCCTTGAGCAGCTCCATGCCGTGCATCGAGTGTATGATTTGGTATACAATCCTTCGATCACTCGGCTGATGCAAGAATGCATCGCTAGAGGTGGGGCCTCCAAAAATGGCCAAGACATGCTCGAGCTGCAGGCTGAAGCGGCTTGGAGCATCTGGAACAGTCCATCTTAACTTCCATTTTTTTTACGAGCACTTGAATTAGGAATCGAGGACCGGTTCAACTTGCTTGTTGTGTCTAAATTATAGAGGTTTGGACCATGGATGTTTTGCAAAAATCACGCTGCCCCTGGTGCTTGGGCTTTCCGGAATACATTGTGTATCACGATCAGGAGTGGGGAGTACCGGTCTATGAGGACCGAACACACTTTGAATTTTTAGTATTAGAAAGTGCACAAGCAGGCTTGAGCTGGGCGACTATCCTCAAAAAACGGGAAGGCTACCGAAGGGCTTTTGCAGGCTTTGACTACAAGAAAGTGGCCCTTTTCCCCGAATCTTATGTGGACGAGTTGCTTCAAGATAAAGGCATTGTGCGGAATGCATTGAAGATTCGTGCTGCGATCAACAATGCGCAACGCTTTCAGGAGATTCAATCGGAGTTTGGCACCTTCACTGCCTACATCTGGGGCTTTGTTGGAGGGCAGCCGATTCAAAATAAGATCTCTCCAGGAGATCCTTATCCCGCCACCTCTCCCGAGTCGGATCTCCTAGCCAAAGACATGAAGAAACGAGGGTTCAAGTTTTTGGGAAGCACGGTACTCTATGCCCATATGCAAGCTACCGGTTTGGTGAACGATCACTTGGATACCTGCTTCCGAAAGTAGGACTACTATCGCATAAAAAAAGGGAGGCTTAGCATCCCTTTTTTGTGTTGATTTGGATGATGCTTACAACTGAGCCATAAGTAGATATACCCCCGCTCCAGCAAAGTAACCAAGAGCAGCAAGAAGGGAAATACGCTTCAGGTACCAGCCGAATTCGATATTTTCCATACCCATCGCGGCTACACCTGCTGCGGAACCGATGATCAAGATACTTCCTCCTGTACCCGCACAATAAGCGAGGTACGTCCAGATAAAGTCGTCCATTGGGTAGGCCTCCAAGCTGTACATGCCCATGCTGGCTGCTACCAAAGGCACGTTATCTACGATGGCAGACAAGAGACCGATAAGGGTGATGATGATTCGATTGTCGCCTATGGTGGTATTCAGGTAGCCAGCAAAGTTGGCAAGTGTACCCATAGACTGGAGTGCACCTACCGCAAGCAAAATACCGAGGAAGAATAAAACGCTTGGCATATCGATTTTAGCAAGGGCATGACTTGCAGTATAATTCTTTCGTTCCGCCTCGTCCAAATCTGGATTAATCAATTCAGATATCACCCATAGCACACCTAATCCTAGTAGCATGCCCATGTATGGAGGGAGGTGGGTTACGGCCTTAAAAATGGGCACAGAAATCAAGGCACCTAAACCGAGCACCAACATTAAGTTGCCGCTTGTAATGCTAGAAGCAGTTGCCTTGGTATCTTCCTTGAATTCCCCTAAAGTCCCTTTCATCGTAAATGTCAGGAACAACAAAGGAACGATGGCACAAACAATGCTTGGAATAAGGATACTCTTCATGATGGAGCCTGCAGAGATCTGTCCGCCAATCCACAACATGGTGGTGGTCACGTCACCGATTGGAGACCATGCTCCACCTGCATTGGCAGCAATCACAATCATACCCGCAAAGAAGAGGCGCATTTCCTTATCTGGAATCAATTTCCGAATCAAGGAGACCATTACAATGGTAGTGGTCAAGTTGTCCAAAACGGAAGAGAGGAAAAAGGCCACAAAACAAACTACCCATAGCAATACAATTGGATTTTTGGTTTTGATGCGGTCCGTGATGAATTTGAATCCGTGGTGTGCATCTACCAATTCCACAATGGTCATGGCTCCCATCAGGAAGAAGAGGATCTGCGCAATCTCGTTGAGGTGGTGCCCCAATTGCTCTACCACAAATTCCAAGTGAAGTTCGCCAGCACTTAGTAAAGCTGCTTTTTCACCCAGTTCATGGATAAAATCCAAATATTTTTGGCTGCTTAATTGCGTTTCAGTAGCACCTGAAACGGTAAAAATCGTCCAACAAACGACTGCAGTCAGTAAGGCGGAAGCAGTTTTGTTGATCTTGATGGGGTGCTCTAGCGCGATGGCAAAATAGCCGACCACAAAGATGATAATGATTAATAACTCCATTTTTCTGGGGTTTTTGGTGACGAATTGGTTTAATCTTTGGTTTGATTCATTCGAATAAGCGATTCTAGTCCCTTTATCCTAAAATTCCTAACCTGAGGAGAAGAATTTGCCTCAAAATTCGCTTCTGATCATGAATCTTGATTTAGATAAGTGGGAAAAAGCCAATCAAGAATGAACCATTGCCCAAAATATTCGACCTCGTTATTTTTCTGTTATTATTTTACATGAGCTGTGCTAAAGCTATTTCATAGGAGGTTTGAGAGATTTTTGTGCTCCCTGGATTTTTGGCATGTGTTCCTTGAAGTGCTTTCAGAATGGTGCTGCTCACATCGGCAAAAATCGCTTGGTCGGTGACTTCAGCTCCTTCACTCATTAAATAAGCAAATACACGAGCCATGCCGCAGTTGGCGATGAAGTCAGGAATTACAGCTACCTGTTCATCCGCCCACAGCCCAGTAGGGCCCACGAAAATTTCTGGGTCTGCAAAGGGAACATTGGCGCCGCAGGAAATTACTTCCAAGCCAGCTGCCACCATGCGTTCCACTTGCTCCTGTGTAATCAGGCGAGAAGCAGCTGCGGGGATAAAAATCTCACTTTTCAAATCCCAAATCCGGGTATTTACTTCCTCAAAAGGAAGCAATTTACTTGCGATGAGTTGGTTGCCCTCACGTTTTAAAAATAGGTCACGGATTTCATCCAAACTGAATCCTTCCTCTCGGATCAGTCCTCCCATACGGTCGATGATCCCCACGATTTTCACGCCTTCCACTGCCAAAAAGCAAGCAGCAGCGGCGCCTACATTTCCCCAGCCTTGGATCACCGCCCGCTTTTGGTTTAGCTCACCTCCCCACAAGGAATAGTAGTGTTTCACGGCCTCTGCGACGCCATAACCCGTAATCATGTCGGCAACAGTATATTTCTTGACTCCATTTGGGGTAAAGTTTGGGTCTTCCAATACCTTGGAAACACCCTGCCTTAATTGGCCAATTTTTCTGATTTTTTGCGGCTCATTTGCCTGAAAGTGTCCGTTGACAATTCCCTCTTGCGGGTGCCAAAGCCCATAGGATTCGGTGATCGGAATCACTTCATGGATTTCATCGATGTTGAGATCCCCTCCTGTGCCGTAGTAATTTTTAAGGAGCGGCATGACGGCTTTGTACCAGCGTTGCAGTACTCCATCTTTTCTAGAGTCTGTAGGGTCAAAGTTGATCCCAGATTTTGCGCCTCCAATGCTAGGACCCGATATGGTAAACTTTACTTCCATGGTCTTGGCTAGGGATTCGACCTCCCGCTTGTCCAAGCCTTTGCGCATGCGGGTACCCCCCCCAGCAGCTCCCCCGCGTAGGGAGTTGATCACTACCCATCCCACAGCCTCTGTTTCAGAATCTCTCCATTCAAAAACGATATCAGGGGATTTATTCTCAAATTTTTTGAGTAAGTCAAGCATTGTTCTTTGGGTTTATAATTCAGCCCAAAAATAGATAAATATTTTCCAGTCTCTCCTGACTTTTAAGACCTAGGCCTAACTTTTACCCATAAATGACAGCTCCCGAAGAATCACGACTTGCTCCAGTCACCGAAGCCAGCGCATTCGCCTCTCCGCGGAGTTTTAGCACTCCAAGAAAGGCAAAAATCATAGCCTCCTTAAATTCAATAAGTTCCTTTGTGGCTTCTACTTGAATCCATTGTTGATTCAGGTGATGGTCCAATCGCTCCACAAAGTAGCGGTTGTAGGCTCCTCCTCCGGTAAGTAAGACGCTTGGAGTAGCCTTTGTGGCATGGGTTTGGATCAATGCAGCGATTTGGATGGCAAAATGCTCCACCAAGGTGCACAAAAGATCTTTGGGCGATAGTCTGGGTTGATCCAATAGGGGGATGAAGATCTGATCGATCGATTCACGGCCTAGCGATTTTGCTCCTGATACCCCATAAAAAGGGAGGTCATTTAATTGTGCGAGGAGGGCCTGACTTAGATTTCCTGCTCTTGCCCAGGCGCCATCTTGGTCAAACGAACTTCCAAGCTTCACTGACTCCCGATTGAGCAAAAGGTTGAAGGGACTGCAATCAAAGGCAATTCGCTGCCCATTTTTTTCTAGGGAAAGGTTGGAGATTCCTCCCAAGTTGATGCAAAAATCAATCTGTGGGAAAAGAAGCCGGTCTCCAATGGGTACTAGGGGAGCGCCCTGACCTCCAAGCTGCACATCTAGCATCCGAAAGTCAGCAATCACCCTTTCTCCAGAAGCTTGGTGCAAAGCCCAGCCATTCCCAATCTGTAGGCTTAGCCCTTTTTCAGGTTGGTGGAAAACGGTATGTCCATGGGAGGCTACAGCCATGGGCTTGACCTGGTTTTCAAGACAGAAATTTTTCACTTGCTCTCCCATCCATCTCCCAAAGTTCACATCCAGTAAGGCCAGGTCTAACCCTGAAAGGAGGTGACTAGTAACCAACGCTTGGCCCAGTTCCATCGGAAAAGGATGCGTTTCTGCTTGGATGATTTCATAGCTCCACCTCCCATTATGGTACTCAAAATGGCAATGGGCCAGGTCCAATCCGTCTCCGGAGGTGCCCGACATGAGTCCAATCAAGGTATAGCGTTCTGCGTGCATGGCTTAATTAAGTTAGATCTGAATCGAATCAGAAATCTGATTAGTACCTAAATGTCGGGTTTTTATTCATTTCTAATTTACCTGCTAAATGAAAATTCGAATCTTGGGTTTGACGGTTCTGGAAGTCATCCAGATTGTCAAATTCACCCAATCTTCGGTCCTTCGTCGGATGCAAGCTTGAATGCTCCGTTTAGGGTTGGCGGGAATATTTGATGCCTACCGAGTTAATTTTCCTGAAATATCTAGTTAATATCTGTGGGGATGACGCAGAATCTTTTGATTCATTAGTAAAAGACCACATATTTGTAGTCCAAAATTTAGTTCTCCTCGGGCTAAATTGTATTCGAAATACCATGTTGCGTAAAATTGCCTTGGGTGTGCTGAGCACCCTCTTACTAATTTCAGAAGGCTTCGGTCAAAATAGTTCCTCCACCTACAGCGCCTTGGGCATTGGGGAATTTAACTATGCTGGCCAGGTTCAAAACCAAGGCATGGGTGGCCTAGGCATCAGTTTTGGTACAGGCTGGGCCGCCAACACGGTCAATCCTGCGCTTTCTACGCGAAATACCATTTTTAATTTTCAAGCTTCCCTCAACTACAAACGAATAGCCGTAGCCAATGCTACTGAAAACTCATTGGTAGATGGAGGAGGGCTTTCCTATGTCGCGCTTTCGCTTCCCCTGCAGTCGGGAAAGCTCACTGCTGGAATGGGTCTTGGGCAAATTTCAAGTATCAATTACCGATTGAAAGTAGACAGCCCAGTGAATAATTCGGATTTAAGAGCGAACAATAACCTGGAAGGGGATGGGGGAATCTCAGAAGCCTATGTGAATTTTGGCTACTTGCTTGCCAAAAATCTGAGCATCGGGGTGCATGGATCCTATCTTTTTGGTTCTTCTATCCGTTCCAATCAGCTTTTGATTTTTAATGAAAATGAGGTGGAAGTTGGGAGAGCTTCTGAGTATTACGAACGAATTTCTGTCTCCGATGTAGCCTTAAAGTTGGGAACGCATTACTTTTTTAAGATTTCTGAAAAAAGTAACCTCCACTTAGGAGCCATTTATCAGACATTTGGGGACGTTAATGGAACAGCATTTGCAAAATTAGCTCCTATTGGTCAAGCTAGCAGCCCGAAGACAGATGGTGACTTGATCGCCAACAATGAAAAGGGAGCAATTTATCTTCCAAGTCGCTATGGATTTGGGATGACCTATGAAAAGAATAATAAATTCGTGATTGGCTTAGAGGGGCAGTACCAAGATTTTTCGAAGTATAGAAACTTTTTTGGTGAGCCGTTAAGCCTGCAAGCGTCTCAGAAAGTAGGGCTAGGATTCCAGATGGTGCCTGATTTCACGGATTTTGATAATTTATTGAATCGTGCTACCTACCGAATGGGTTTGGAATTGATGCGCACACCTTATTTTATCAATGAGACTACGATCAATGATTTTGGCATCAACTTTGGTACTTCTATTCCTGTAAACAACCTTTCATTGGTCAACATGGCGATGAAGGTTGGAAGAAGAGGAACATCAGACAATGGATTGATTCGTGAAGCCTATTTTAATTTTACCCTTGGCTTCTCTCTAAATGACAATAGCTGGTTCTACAAGCGAGTTTTCGAATAAAAAAAATAAACAATTTACCCCGAAAAGGGATTCACCTAGAGTCAACAACTGATTAAACCTGGACGATTATGAAAATGAAATCAACCTTTCTTGTCTTCGGAGCGATGCTCCTTGCTGGAATATCCCACGCGCAAGATGGCTGGAACTGGCCTGCAGATCCTGCTCAGGAAGCAAAGGCTAGAGAGTACAATGCCGCCTATTTTGACTACATGAAGGCAGAGCAATTTGTGGAGGCAACAAAGCCTTTGAGCTGGCTTTTGGTGAATGCGCCAAACTTGAATGAATCCATTTACATTCAAGGAGTAACTGTGTACAAAGGTGCAGCGGATAAAACAACCGATGCGGCACAAAAGCGAGTATACCAAGACAGCGTCATGGCACTCTACGATAAGAGAGGGGAATTGTACAACAATCCTGTAAAGTGGATTGAAACCAAAGCCTACTATGGCTACTTGTTTTTCAGAGCTGACAAAGCCAAGATTCCTGCTGTAGTTGCAGATTTTGAGAAAACCCTAGCCTTAAAAGGAACGATCAATTTCCAGTTTGTTCCCATTTATTTTGACTTGGTGGAGAAGAACTATACGCTAAATCAGGCATATGCTCCTGAGCAAGTATTGTCCATTTTCGACAAGTCAAACAAGATTTTGGATGCTGCTGCTGCAACTGGTAAGGACGTAACAGACTCCAAGGCAACACTAGAGACGCTATTGGTAAAAATGAAGTTGATTGATTGTGACTTTATTGAAAACAAATTGGGGACAAAGCTTGCTGCTGATCCAACTAACGAGGAGCTTGCTGAGCAGATTTTTACCTATTCCTTGCAATACAAGTGTATTTCCACAAAAGCATTCTTGGCTGCCCTTGAGATTAAAGATTCCAAGGCGCCCACTTTCAAGACATCACAGGTAAGAGGCATGCTTTACATGTCAGCTGGTGACTTTGAAAAGGCAGAGCCTGTTTTTGAGAAAGCCTTTACCCTAGCATCGAGCAACAAAGAGAAAGGTGAAATCCAAATGGAATTAGCCAAAATCTATGCAAGAGTAGGCAAAAAATCTGCAGCTAGAACAGCAGCTCGTGAGGCCGCAGGTCTTGACTCAGAATTGGCTTCTTCTGCCTATGGTTTGATTGGAGATCTATACATGTCTGCCTACAACGATTGTAGAGGTGGTGAAAGCCGTGCAAAAGATTATGCAGTTTTCATCGCAGCATACAATGCTTACCAGAAAGCAGGTGATTCCAAAGGGATGGGTAGTGCTCGAGCACGTTTTCCATCCAAAGAAGAACTCTTCACTGAAGGCTATCAATTGGGTTCTTCCTTGAGTACGGGTTGTTGGGTTGGGGAAACAGTTTCCCTATCTACAAGAGACTAATTTTACTTGAATAGTTTTTAACTAAAGGCAGCCCCAAGGCTGCCTTTATTCTTTCATTCCCTCCAACTTTCCTACTATCTTTGCAAGTGATGATCCGTGGACTTTCCTATTATTTTTCACTTCTTTCCTTGATTGCCCTTTTTTCTTGTCGTGAAGAGGCAGACCCAACTGATTTGGCAACCTATGATGGTCCTGTAAATTCTGCCCAAAATATTCATATTTTCCACAGTGACTCCGCAGTACTTCGGTCTGAGATTACGGCTGCAAAGCAACTGGAGTTTGCCAATGGAAATTTAGAATTTCCAGAAGGCATCACGATTCAGTTTTTTAATTTGAAGGGACAGCTGGAGACCACCATGCGTGCGGATAAAGGATACTTCCTCAGAGATCAAAATCTCTACAAGGGAGAAGGCAATGTGCAAGTAAAAAATCTACCCAAGGACCAGCGTCTGCAAACCGAGGAATTGTTCTGGAATCAAGCAGAACGGAAAATATACACTGAAAAATTTGTGACGATACAAGAGCGGCAAACACTTTTCAATGGAACGGGTATGGAAGCAGACGATGGTTTTTCGACTTACAGATTAAAGCAAGTGCGAGACAGTAGAACACTTTTACCTGGAGAAGGACTATGAAATTACTGGATGCGATTATCTTTTCTGTAGCCCTTGCGCTTATCGTAGTGGGCATCCACCAAACGATGGTCAATGGCATTGGATTTTCCTACTCCCTATTCATGTTTGCAGTGGGCCTTTTGTTCTGGTTTCAATTGCGAAGAAATAAGGCCCTTGAAATCAGCGAATCCCAACCAAAAAAGCCAGTGAAAAGTAATAAACCCACCAAAAAACGGTAATCATGGACAACAACTATGTCATATATGTCGTGATTTCGTTGATTTTTTCAGCGTTTTTTTCAGGAATCGAAATCGCCTACATCTCTGCCAACAAGCTTCAAATTGAGCTTCAAAAAAAGCAAGGGATGTGGAGCGGGAAAGTGCTCAGTAAATTTTTGGCTAGGCCAGGTCAATTCATCGGGACTACGCTGATTGGCAATACCATTATGCTGGTGCTGTATGGCACATTTATGGCCTATTTGTTGGATGAACCGCTGCGAAGTTTGTTTCCCGATTCTGTTACTAATGAGGCGGTAATTTTAATTTCTCAAACCGTCTTGTCCACCCTTTTGGTATTGATCACTGGGGAGTTTTTACCAAAAAGTCTGTTCATGCTGGATCCAAACCGCATGCTTAACTTTTTTGCATTGCCCATCTTGATCATTTATTCGGTGATGTATCCCATCGTATGGTTGATCGTAGCCTTATCCAAGGGATTTATTACCCAAGTGCTTCGATTGGAATACAATGAGGAAAAGCCTGTTTTCACCATTACAGACCTTAATTCTTTTATCAAGGACCAAATGGGACAGAAAAGGACCGCGGGCGATGTAGAGGTAGACTCCAAGATTTTTGATAATGCGATTGAATTTAAAACAGTACGAATACGAGAGTGCATGATTCCAAGAACAGATATTGTGGCGGCAGAAGTATCCGACTCGATCGAGGAGCTAAAAAATGTATTCCAAGAAAGTGGGCACTCCAAAGTAGTGATTTTCAGAGAATCAATAGATGAGGTGATTGGCTATTGCCACCAGCTGGAGATGTTCAAAAAGCCAAAAACAATTGAGGATATTCTCACGCCCATCATCATTGCACCCGAATCAGCACTTGCAAATGAAATCCTCATCCAATTTATCCAAGAGCGAAAAAGCCTTGCCTTGGTGGTCGATGAATTTGGAGGAACTAGTGGAATCATTTCGATGGAAGACATCATCGAAGAGATTTTTGGAGAGATCGAGGATGAGTACGACAACGAAGCACTTACTGAACAATTGATTGGGGAGCTGGAATTTTTGCTCAGTGCCCGACTGGAAATCGATTATCTCAAGGAGAAATATGGATGGGAATTGCCGGATGGGGATTTTGAAACGCTCTCTGGATTTATCCTTTCGCAAACCGAAAATCTACCCAATATAGGCGAAACAATCACCTATGGAAGGTTTACCTTTACCATCGTGTCTAAGCAAGCGCATCGAATCGAAACTGTTCGGCTGAAAATCAGCGACTCAGATATTTTCTAAGCCTAGACATTGTTGGGGCTGAAATTTTGAATTTCGCCCTGAAACATCTTATTTTGCGACACTTTAAAATAAGCGAAGTCACAACCATGGCGTTAATTAAGCAAATTAGACAACGAACAGGTCTCGCAATCGGCGTAATTGCTGGCGGGTTAATATTATTTCTTTTGGGGGGTGATTTGTTAAGCCCAAATTCTTCCCTACTCAATGCCAACCAGAATATCATCGGGGAGATTGCAGGGGAAGAAATTACCTTAGAAGAGTTTTCACTGAAAGTGGAGGAATTCAAGGCATCCTTCCAGCAGCGAACAGGCAGAATCCCCGCTGAAGCGGAGTTGGTTTCTGTTCGTGAACAAGCATGGCAAGCCTTGATTGTAGAGCGCGTATTCGAAGAGGAATATGAGAAGTTGGGCTTGACTATTTCTAGCCAAGAACTTATTGACATGGTTCAAGGAAAAAATATTGTTCCTGAACTTCGTGCACAGTTGGTCAACCCACAAACAGGTGAGTTTGACAAAACACAATTGATCACTTTTTTACAATCCCTAGAAACTGCAGATCCAGCACAGCAAGCTGCTTGGGCACAGCAAGAAAAATTATTTGCGCAGGCTAGAAGCCGTGTGAAGTACGATAACTTGCTAGCTACCACCGAGTACGCAACTACCGCAGAAGCTAAGTTGGAGCACAAATCTGCCAATACCATTGCAGATGCTTCCGTTTTATTATTTCCATACTATGTGATTCCTGATGGCGACATCAAAATCCAAGATGCTGAGCTTGCAGACTACCTTTCCAAAAATCAAGAGAAGTTTAAAGTAGGCAATTCCGCCAACCTTGAATATGTTTCCTTCAGCATTCAGCCTAGCGGAGAAGACTCTGCTGAGGTGATTTCTAAAATCACAGCCTTAACCGCTGAATTGAAAGAAACTGCTGAAGATTCCGCCTTTGTAAGCAAGAATTCAGAAGTGCAGCAACCATTTCAGGTATTTGCTCCTGGCGATCAGTTGCCAGTAGCCTTGACCACCAACGTGGCTCAATTTGTAAAAGGAGAAACTTACGGTCCTTTTATCACGGCAACCTCTTCGTATGTTTCCTACAAGGTGACAGATCAATACGAGGGCACTCCTAAAATGCGTGCTTCCCACATCCTCTTCGGAACGGAAGGAATGGATGAGGCTGGCAAGGCGGCAGTGAAAACTCAGGCTGAGACTGTTCTTGCTGAAGTGAAAGCTTCCGGCAATTTTGTGGATGCTGCAAGACAATATGGTCAGGATGGTTCTGCTCAAAATGGCGGAGACCTAGGCTGGTTTGCGAAGGCTGACTTCGTCGAGGCATTTGCCAATGCAACTTATGCCGTCAATTCCAAGGGCTTACTTCCAAACTTGGTAGAAACAGAATATGGATTTCACATCATTGAGGTGACGGAACTACCTACAACAGCTTACACTAAATTGGCTGTATTGGAATTGGAACTTGTGGCATCTGACCTTACTCGAAATGAAGCCTTCAGAAATGCAGATGCTTTTGTGACAGAGAGCGGAAACCGTGATGAGTTTACTGAAAATGCTACCGAAAAAGGATTTAGAATTATCCAAGCAAATAATGTGGATGCTACCTCTAGAAATCTCAACAACATCACCGACGCAAGACAAGTGGTAATCTGGGCCTTCAGTGAGGCATCTGAAGGAGAAGTTTCTACGGTGTTTGAACTAAACAACTCCTACCTAGTGGCTTCTTTAGTAAGCAAGAAGGAAGAGGGTGAAGCGAAGTTGGAAGATGTGAAAGACCAAGTAAAGCAGTTGGTAATGAACGACAAGAAGGCAGCGCTAATCCAAGAAAAATTAAAAGGTAAAACTACCTTGGAGCAGATGAAGGCTGTATTCCCTGAGGCTTCGATCAATGAAGTTCCAGGATTGCGCTTGAGTGATTCCGTAATCCCTGGTGTTGGATTTGCTCCAAAAGCAATCGGAACGATCTTTGGAACAAAAACAAAAGGGCAGTTGACTAAGCCTGTACAGGAAGATATTGGGTTGCTTATTGCTAAAGTAAATACTTTGACCCCAGCAGCTGCAATTGGAGATTATACTTCCTACCAGGCGCAATTGGCACAAGGAGCTTCGCAGCGAATGACCTATCAAATCATGATGGCCCTTCAGGAGCTTGCGAAACTGAAGGATTACAGATACAAATACTTCTAAACTTAATTTTCATAGAAGGAACCCATGTCCAAAAAGACATGGGTTTTTTTGTGTTTTAATCTTGTGATAAAGGAGTATTTTTGATCATGGAACAGACCTTTGATAAAGTTGCCTTCAAGGAAAAGCTGGAATCTTCCAGTACATTCCCTACCCGATACCTTTTTAAATTCATCGTCCCTATGGGAAAGGAAGCAGAAATCAAGGCCCTTTTTCCTAATGAAGAAGTACTCTTAAAGCCTAGTAGTGGAGGAAAATACGTGAGCACCACCATTCAAAAATGGGTGGATGATGCGGATCAAATTTTGGCTCTCTACGAAAGGGCAGCAACCATCGAAGGCATCATCTCACTTTAAAGACCTTGACCATGTGGACAGAAGAAGAAAACCAGCTTAAAAGAAGCTTTACTTTTAAAGATTTTAGCGAAGCCTTCGCCTTTATGACGCGTGTAGCGTTCTTAGCGGAATCCCATCAGCATCATCCGAATTGGTTCAATGTCTACAATCGAGTAGACATCGCACTAACCACCCATGATGCAGGAAATGTGGTCACCGAAAAAGATCGGAAATTGGCGAAGGCCATAGATCAACTGCTGGGATGAGTCAGGCTGTGGTTTCCTTGTACTTGGTGCCAACGCCGATTGGCAATCTTCGGGACATTACCCTTCGCGCCATCGACACGCTACAGGCCGTAGACGTGATCCTTGCAGAGGACACAAGGACGAGCGGCATATTACTGAAGCACTTGCAGATCTCTAAAAACTTGCAGAGCTACCATAGTTTCAACGAACACAAGGCCGTGGAAAAGTTGGTGGAGCGGATGAAAAAGGGGGAAACTTTTGCCTTAATCAGTGATGCAGGAACTCCGGCGATTTCAGATCCAGGATTTTTGCTAGTTCGAGCAGTACTTGCAGCAGGGCTGGAAGTACAGTGCCTGCCTGGGGCTACAGCATTTGTGCCGGCCTTGGTGTCTAGTGGCTTACCCAATGATCGATTTGTGTTTGAGGGGTTTTTGCCCCATAAAAAGGGAAGAAAAACGCGGATCGATGCCCTGCTAAATGAAACTCGGACCTTGATTTTTTACGAATCACCCCATCGCTTGCTCAAAACCTTGGAGCAGCTCGCAGAAGCATTTGGTGCAGATCGGCAGGCAGCTGTAGCGCGAGAGCTAAGCAAGCTGCATGAGGAAACCGCCCGCGGTACTCTGGTCGAACTAATCGACTACTACCAAGTCAATCCCCTCAAAGGAGAGATCGTGCTTGTGGTGGCAGGCTGTGCCGAACAGCGGGAGAGCCGAGCCGAAAAGCAAGAAAAGAAGCAGGCGGAATGGAAAAAAGAAAAGAAATCTCGCAAGGAAATAGACTAAACGTATTACTATGCTGACCTCAGCCCAACTTTCCCAACTCTTGGACCAAACTCGAAAAATTGCCGAGGAGGTGGGAACATTTATCGAAAAAGAGCGACTTCATTTTTCCATGGATCGGGTGGAGCACAAGGGTTTCAACGACCTGGTCTCCTATGTGGACAAAGAAGCTGAAAAGCAGTTGGTAGCTCAGCTGCAGGCGATTTTTCCTGAGGCAGGATTCATCACCGAGGAAGGGACCAATACCACTCGTGGGGAAGTGTACAATTGGGTGATCGATCCCTTGGATGGGACCACCAACTTTATTCATGGCTTGTTGGTCTTTGCGGTCAGCATTGGTTTGATGGAGCAGGACGAGGTAGTGCTGGGCGTGGTGTATGAGGTGAATCGGAAGGAGAGTTTTTATGCGTACAAGGGTGGAGGTGCATTTTGCAATGGAGTGGCGCTTCAGGTAAGTAAGGCGCCAAACCTTGCGGCTTCCTTGATTTCCACAGGATTCCCCTACTACCAGTTTGATCTAATAGATCGTTACCTGGATATTATGAAATCGCTTATGCAGAAAACCCATGGCCTCCGAAGGCTAGGCTCGGCAGCAGTGGACCTTTGCTATGTGGCTGCAGGTAGGTCAGAGGGTTATTTTGAATACAACCTCAACTCCTACGACGTGGCCGCCGGCATAATTCTGGTGCAAGAAGCGGGGGGAAAGGTAACCGATTTTGAAGGAGGTAGCGATTACATTTTTGGACGGCATGTGATAGCTACCAACCATTCCATACACGAGGAGCTTATGGGGGTAATTGCAGCGCACTGGAGCTAATTAGCCCAATAAAAATTGCCAAAGAAGTAAGCTAATCCCACATAACGGAATGCCTAGTCCAGCCAGTAAGGTTGCTAGACGAGGCTGAAGTCCAAATTCCATCGCGAGGAGTGCGCCCGAAATCATGGGGGCCATTCCACTTTCTAAAACGAATACCTTAAGCGTAAGACTGTCTGATGGAAAGAAAAGTCCATAGAGTAACCAAACGCATGCAGGGGCAATCAGTAGGCGGTACCCCAAGCCATACCAGAGGTACTTGTTTTGGGTCCATTTGCGATCCAAAGATAGGGTCAATCCAATGACTGCCATGGCTATTGGAGCCATGCTCGTGCCAATGCCTTGAAGCCCGGGTAGGAACATACTTGGTAAAGCAACTCGGAAATTGCTCATCACCAAGGGTGCTAGTAACAAGAGGAACGGAGGGAATAGCATCATTTTTCTAAAGACCTGGAGGATAGAGCGGCCTCCATCCCCATACCTGGATCCGATATAGACTCCAAGCGTGCTGACTAGCAGAAAAGAACCTCCTTGGTCAATCAAGAAGGCAGTGGGCAAGGCCTCCTTCCCATACAGTAGTTCCAAAATTGGAAATCCAAGAAAGGAGGTGTTTCCGAGCCCAGAAACCAAGATCAAGCAGCCCGTGGTTCGCTTATCCCATCCCAATTTAGAACCAAGATAAGCAAAAAAGGCCCAAGAAAGCAGGAAGGTAAACCAAGCGGAAGAGGGAGCCAGAAGCAAATCCCATTTTAGCTGTAGTGGAGGGATATGTAACAGAGCAAGTGCAGGAAGCGCGAGGTAGATCAGGTAGTTCTTCCCAAAAAGCGCCACTTTTTCCTTTGGAAATCCAGGAAAAAACTGAAGTGCTACACCACAAAAAAGGCTGAAAATAGCGATCCAAAGGCCCATAGGAAGGGGGTAATGAAGAAGTAATTTTAGAGTAACCGAAAGATAATGTAAACAACTTGCAACCAAATGATTGTCACGCTAGTTTTAGCTAAAACACTAGGGCAATCATGACAAAACACATTCCTATTTACATTGAAGGCGAAAAATGGATTCCACTCTCCTATTTTTCCGATCAAGAAAAAAAGTCATTTAAAGAATGGCTTCCTAGCTACCGACTCAAAAAAGTAAAACTACCTGGTGTGGTGCTTACCGAATGTTTGGATTTTAAAACCTATGCCTGCTGGTTGCGACAAAAGGAGCTGAGCTACACCAAGGTTCCTATTTTTGATTTTTAATCTAAGCCTACTTGCTTTCGCTTGGCTTCAAAGTAACTTTTTAGCTGTGGATACCAGTCGCTTTCGGTTTCTGGAAATCCATCGAGCACCAATTCCATATTGCCTTCGATTCCATCTTGGTTGAGCTGCATCCCTTCAATCAGGTAGATTACTTCCTCCAAGCTTAAGGGCTCTTCGCTTGAACTCGGGTACAGGAGGTAGTCATTGCCGTAAAAATCCACCGCCTCGTACTGAATTTTTTGATCTATCGCATGTCCATAGATGCTGATCTGCTCCCCCCAAGTACTTTCTGGGTAATGCAACCGCAGCAGGAGCACAGAAGTGATGCCTTCAGAAAAATAGGTTGCTGGTCGAAATAAAAAATCCATAACTGCTTGAATTAGCCTTTAAAGTACTGCATTTCTCTTCAAGAATGGAAAAGGGGATTGGTTTTTTAGCCGCCAAATAGAAATTTCAATTTAAGTAAGTTACAAGTGGTCCATTGGATTGGATAATCAGGACTTTAAGGCTATTTTTGAATTTCCAAATTCACCCGCGGTTTTACATTTCCCGACTGATTTGATTTCGTTTAGCTATACTCGATTATGAAAAGAGATACACTAATTTTTGACCTTATTTCCAAGGAAGAGGACAGACAAAAGAGAGGCATCGAACTGATCGCTTCAGAGAACTTCACTTCCAAGCAAGTGATGGAAGCTGCGGGCAGCGTGCTGACCAACAAGTATGCCGAAGGACTTCCGAATAAGCGGTATTATGGCGGTTGTGAGGTGGTGGATGAGATTGAGCAGCTGGCGATTGACCGAGCTAAGAAATTATTTGGAGCTGCTTGGGCCAACGTGCAGCCGCACTCTGGTGCGCAGGCAAATGCTGCTGTTTTCCTAGCTTGCTTGAATGCAGGCGATGCAATATTAGGTTTTGACCTAGCTCATGGTGGACACTTGACTCATGGTTCACCTGTCAATTTCTCAGGAAAGCTGTACCAGGCTAATTTTTACGGAGTAGAAGAAGCTACAGGAGTAATCGATTACGATAAAGTGGCTGAAAAAGCGATTGCTGTGCAGCCAAAAATGATCATTTGCGGTGCTTCTGCCTATTCCAGAGATTGGGATTATGGCCGTCTTCGCGAAATCGCCGATGAGGTAGATGCCTTACTGCTTGCCGATATTTCGCACCCATCCGGCTTGATAGCTAGAGGACTTCTCAACGATCCTTTGGAGCATTGCCACATCGTGACTACCACGACACACAAGACCCTCCGTGGTCCTAGAGGAGGTTTGATTATGATGCGGGAAGACTTCGACAATCCTTGGGGACTGACTTCGCCAAAAGGAGAAATTAGAAAAATGTCCTCCCTTTTGGACATGGGGGTTTTCCCAGGCACACAAGGTGGTCCTTTGGAACACATCATTGCTGCCAAGGCTATCGCTTTTGAGGAAGCCCTTTCAGATGAGTACATGGACTATGTAGTTCAGGTTAAACTGAATGCTTCGGTGATGGCTGAAGAGTTTGTTTCTCGTGGATACAAGCTTATTTCTGAAGGAACAGACAATCACCTGATGCTAATTGACCTTAGAAACAAGGACTTGACAGGAAAGCTTGCTGAGGAAACGCTCGGAAAAGTGGACATCACCATCAACAAAAACATGGTTCCTTTCGATACCAAGTCTCCTTTTGTAACTTCTGGGATGCGCGTAGGAACTGCTGCAGTGACTACCCGTGGACTAAAGGAAGCAGACATGAGAAAAATCGTAGACCTTATCGATAGAGCCCTTCAACATCATGCTGACGATGCTGCTCTTGCACAAATCAAGTCGGAAGTCAATGCTTGGATGGTTAATTTTCCCTTGTACTAATTTTCCTCAACCCACGTGGCACTAGATCAATACCAAGAAGAAGAAGGAATGTCCTTTTTGGACCATTTGGAAGCCTTAAGATGGCATTTATTCCGAGCAGTTGCTGCTGTACTAATTTTTACGGTCGCTGCCTTCATTGCCAAAGATTTTGTTTTTGGCGTGTTGATTCTAGGCCCTTCTAAAGTTGATTTTTGGACCTACCGGGTGCTTTGTGATCTTGGAAATTACGTGGGCATTCCTGCACTCTGCATCAATGATTTGCCCTTTACCATCCAAAGCCGTCAGATGACTGGGCAATTTTCCATGCACATGACTTCCAGTTTGGTCGTAGGCTTGATTGCGGCATTTCCCTACTTGTTCTATGAAGTATGGCGATTTATAAGCCCAGGGCTTTACGCCAAGGAGCGAAATGCCGCCCGAGGAGCGGTATTCTTTGTCAGCTTTCTTTTTCTTTCAGGAGCATTATTCGGGTACTATGTGCTTACCCCAATGTCGATCAACTTTCTTGCCAACTACCAGTTGGATCCTAGCATTGCAAACGAGTTTGACATTACCTCCTATGTGTCTACGCTATCCATGTTGGTCTTGGCATCGGCTATCATGTTTCAGCTACCTGTAGTTGTCTACTTTTTGTCGATGTCTGGTTTGGTGACCTCCAAGATGTTGAAATCCTACAGAAAACATTCCGTGGTGGTAATTTTGATTGTATCGGCAGTTATCACCCCACCAGATGTGATTAGCCAATTGTTGATTGCCATGCCGATTCTGGTACTGTATGAACTTGGGATTATGATTGCGAAGCGTTTGGAAAAACAACGTGCGCTGAAGCAAGCTGAATTTGACCAAAATAAAGACGCTGACTAAGGGATGACAAAGCGAATTGCAATCGGCGGTGACCATGCAGGTGTAGGCTACAAGGAGCAGCTAAAGCAGCACTTGGCAGCACTTGGCTATGCCGTGCAGGACTTTGGACCCTTTTCCACTGCTTCTGTAGATTATCCAGACTACGTACATCCGCTTTCCAAGGCTCTTGAAGCGGGGGATTATGACTTTGGAATCGTGATTTGTGGAAGTGGAAATGGAGTAGCCATTACGGCCAATAAGCACCAAGGCATCCGTGCAGCACTTTGCTGGAATGAAGAATTGGCCGCCTTGTCACGACAGCACAACGATGCAAATGTGCTCGCCCTCCCTGCTCGATTTATTTCCTATGAGTTGGCTGAAAAGATGGCAGAAATCTTTTTAACAACCCCATTTGAAGGGGGCAGACACCAAAGCCGGGTCACAAAAATTGCCTGTTCTTAAAACACAAAAAAGGGTCTTGATTGTAAAAATCAAGACCCTTTTTTTCTAATGCAGCCTTTGGATACTTATTTTTTGTGATCATTCGCGCTTGTACCATCAACCAGAGAAAACAAGGTTTAAAGTTCAAGAAAATGAGCTGTGGACTGTGGTCCGTCGGCCGTAGACGAGATTCCCAATATTTAATAGACATCTATTGAGTCACTGGCATCATTGCAACTAGTCCTATTA
>Ga0172372_10001226_pt1 | contig 39819 bp, 38 predicted proteins | sample LakKiv5m_2_FD_114544 | JGI IMG/M metagenome (GOLD analysis project Ga0172372, IMG submission 114544) | Freshwater microbial communities from Kabuno Bay, South-Kivu, Congo - kab_092012_9.5m | ecosystem: Environmental > Aquatic > Freshwater > Lake | place: Democratic Republic of the Congo...
GAAGGTAGTGAAATGGTTGGAGCAAAAATCAGCGTACCTCTTAAGAAAGTAGGCGTAATTGCCCGCGTTTCTGAATAGGAGTTCATCCCCAATTGTTCGTGAATAGATGTAATAAATTTTTCCAGGGACTAATGGATCATACATAAAAAATATGTTTAAAAAGTTGAGACCAAACCTTCGAGGTCTTTTTTGGAACTCGAAGGTTTTCTATTATCCTTTGAGGTCTTTTTTTGACCTCGAAGGATTTAACTGCTCAAGGAAGACAGAATGAAACCTTCGAGGTTTTTTAAACCTCAAAGGTTGGGTCTAAACCTCAAAGGTTTTTTTCCAAAAACGGATAGCGGTAGTCGGTAGGGGAAACGAATGTTTCTTTGATGGTGCGCGGAGATACCCAACGAAGCAAGTTGATCATGGAGCCTGCTTTGTCATTTGTACCTGAGGCTCTTGCTCCACCGAATGGCTGCTGTCCTACCACTGCACCTGTTGGCTTGTCGTTGATGTAGAAATTGCCAGCTGCATGCTTCAATTTTTGAGTGGCTAACTCAATGGCATAGCGGTCCTGAGAGAAAACGGCACCGGTAAGCGCATAAGGAGACGTTTGATCTACTAACTCCAAAACGGTTTCAAAATGCTCTTCATGGTACACATAGATAGTCAAAACTGGACCAAAGATCTCCTCACACATGGTCTTGTACATGGGGTCCTGTGTCAAGATGACTGTTGGCTCGATGAAGTATCCCTTTGACTTGTCGTACTTGCCACCAGCGATGATCTCTACCCCGGGAGTAGCCTTGGCCTGCTCGATGTATGCCGCAATTTTATCAAAAGATTTTTCATCGATTACCGCATTGATAAAGTTGCTGAAGTCCTCAGTGCCTCCCATGGTCATCGATGATAGGTCTTCAAGTAGGTAATTTTTTATTTCTTCCCATAGGTTGGAGGGAAGGTAGGCTCTAGATGCCGCAGAGCATTTTTGGCCTTGGTATTCAAAAGCACCACGAACAAGTCCAACAGCTACTGCCTTTGGATTTGCTGATTTGTGTGCCAAGACAAAGTCTTTGCCTCCTGTTTCCCCCACGATTCTTGGGTAAGATTTGTAGCGGGTGATGTTTTCGCCCACCGTCTTCCAGATGTGTTGAAAAACTCCTGTTGATCCGGTGAAGTGGATTCCCGCAAAATCTGGGTGCTTGAAAATCACATCTCCGGCTGTTGGGCCGTCTACATAGACCAAGTTGATCACTCCATCAGGAACACCGGCCTCTTTGAATACTTCCATGAGTACTTGGGCGGAATAGATCTGGGTGTAGGCTACCTTCCACACGATGGTGTTTCCCATCAGCGCGGCTGAAGTAGGCAGGTTGCCTGCAATGGCTGTAAAGTTGAAGGGAGTCAAGGCAAACACGAAGCCCTCGAGGGGTCGCTGCTCCAATCTATTCCAAACCCCAGCTCCAGAAACGGGAGGCTGCTGAGAATAGATTTCGCACATGTATTTCACATTGAAGCGGAGGAAGTCAATAAATTCACAGGCCGAATCAATCTCTGCTTGGAAGGCATTTTTGGATTGTCCAAGCATGGTAGCTGCATTGATTCGGGCACGGTAAGGACCTGCGAGTAAGTCGGCTGCTTTTAGGAAAATAGCTGCGCGCTGTTCCCAGGCCATATTTTCCCAGGCTTCCTTTGCTCCTAATGCAGCTTGGATAGCCTGCTCTACATGGGAGCGGTCACCTTCGTGAAAGCGACCTAGGATATGCTGGTGATCGTGCGGGGGAGAAACTGTCCTGGTCTTGCCTGTTCGCACCTCTTCGCTCCCGATATACATGGGAATGTCTATTTCTTGGGAACGGAGTGTGGCCAGCATGGCTTGAAGTTCTTTTCGCTCGGGGCTTCCTGGAGCATATGCCTTTATTGGCTCATTTACTGGAGTAGGTACGTTGAAAAATCCCTTTAACATGGTGATTGCGTTTGTATGAATTAAGGAAACAAAGATAGGATATCCCTAGAAATGTGGAGCTGCTTTTCCTCACAAAAGGAGCTCTAGTTCTTGTAGGTGTCGGATTTCGTAGGTGGGCTTGAGGCCTATGGAATTTCCCTCGGGATTGAAATACACTTGGTCTATGGCCGCTCGCTGTGCCCCAAGAATGTCTGAGTTGGGGTTGTCACCAATCATGAGGCAGGTTGTGGCATCTGCTTGAAGTTGCGCTAACGCATAGTAGAAAATTCGTGGATCTGGCTTTTTATGACCCGTAGTTTCCGAAGTGACAATCAATTCGAAGTAGCCATTCAGCCCAGAGGAATTTATTTTTTTTGCTTGGGACTCGTTAAATCCATTGGTGATCAGGTGTACGCGGTACTTTTTTTTCAAGTAGTCCAATATCTCTTTGGAATAAGGAAATAAATGCGGTTTGGAGGAGGTGCGGTGCATGAAATCCTCCTCAAAAGGGTCCGGGATTGCAGCAGCATTCCCTCCAGCATGGCTAAAAATTCGAGGGAAGCGTTCGCGGCGAAGTCCCTGTTTGTCAATTTTGCCGAGGTTGTAGTCATCCCACAATTGGTAGTTGACCGTATGAAAAGAGGAAAAAAACTGATCGAAGGTGGGGATACCCAGGTCTTGCAAGGCATAGATTTGGAAGAGTTCCGATAGGGATTCGCGTACGTTTCGATCGTAGTCCCATAGGGTATGGTCTAGATCGAAAAATACATGCTGGTAGGTTTTCAAGAAAAATTAGCGTCTGTACTGGTTGTTTTCAATCTTATTGCTAGCTAGCTCTCGGTTGGATTTCAATATTTCGTAAGTCTCCTGGTCTTTGGTCAGGTTTGCATCCTTTTGGATCAACTTAAAAATCTGTTGCAGGATTTCGAGGTATTCTTCCAAGATGTAGTAAAACATCCATTGGTCTACCCTTCTGCTTCCGAGGAGGCCGGCATTCTTTAAGTAAATCAAGTGACGGCTAGTTTTTGTTTGCGTAAAGTCCAAAATAAGTTCCAAGTCTGAGATGCTCAATTCCTTATTCTGCATCAATAAATGTAGGATGCGGACCCTCGGTTCTTCCGAAAGTGCTTTAAAAATTCGCAAACCATAGTTTAAACTGATATTTTTGAGTCTCATTAGTAAGTTTTAACTTCGGGAACGAGGTGAAACGAAAATAATGGCTGAAATTGGCTTAAAATCATCAAGAAGTCCAAGGGAAGAACATCTTTGAACCCAATATTCGTGAAAATAACCTATTTATATGCGCTAATTCTTTTGTCGGGATTTTTTTTCTGCGCGCAAGACTTGATTGCTCAAGATAATCAGGAGAAAAAAGTCGTTCAACTTTCGGGAATTATCCTCAATGCGGATAGTACAGACGCCGTTCCTGGGGTAAATATTTATGTGCCCAAAAAAGGTAGGGGAACTGTTTCCGGACGATTTGGATATTTTTCAATGCCTGTTCTTGAGGGAGATACCATCGTATTCACGTTTATTGGTTTGAAGAAGCAAGTCTTCAATGTGCCTCAAAAAATGGAGAATGACCGCATCTCCTTGATTTTGACTATGGAAGTGGACGAGATCGCTCTTGCTGAAATTGAGGTCATGCCTTATCCGACTGAGGATGAGTTTAAGCAAGCGGTGCTCACCCTGTCGGTGGTAGATCCGATGTCCATCAGCCGAACGAATATGCGTCCTGAGATGCTGCTCCGTTGGGCGGAGTCGATGCCAGCTTCGAGCAATGAGAATTTCCGAGCCTTCCAGGAGTCCCAAATGCTCCAAAATCAAGATGTATATGGACCTAGACCCTTGCGTATCTTGGACCCCTTTGCCTGGTCTCAATTTATCCGCTCCATCAAACGAGGCGACTTTAAAAGTAAGTAAACTAGATTTTTTACGAGGTTTCGTGTGATTTTCAATAAATCCTTGATAAACATTTGGTCGGATTTATTTAAAAGGATATCTTTGTGCCTCATTTCAGAAAAGCATTACTTAAAACTAGCAATAGCATGAAAAGCGATATTCATCCAAACTATAGAGATGTAGTATTTTACGACACCTCAAGTGAGTTCAAGTTTTTGACCAAGTCTACCATCGAAACCAACGAAACTATCGTGTGGACGGATGGCAACTCTTATCCAGTGTACAAGATTGAAGTTAGCTCTGAATCTCATCCATTCTACACCGGTAAGAAAATGTTGTTGGACACCGCAGGTCGTGTGGAGAAATTCAACAAGCGCTACGCTAAATAGTAATTTGGACTTTCGTCCTATGAAAAAGTCTCCCGGAGCATGTATTCCGGGAGACTTTTTTATTTTTGTTCTATGAAGCACCTGCTGTTGTTTGACGACCCTGCCATACGTGGGTCTCTCCTTCCCTTCACCTTTACTCGGCCTGTTGCTGACCTTCGTGTAGGGATCCTAAAAATTTCCGAGAAATGGGAGAAATACACAGGAGCAGAGTTGTCCTATTGGACTCAAGACTACCTACAAACTCTTTTTCCACGAGCAGAGCTGCAGGCCATCGCCATCAATGGTTCCTGGCTGCCAGATTCGACTTCTTGGCAACAAGTCTCTTCCTTAAAAGAGGATGAGGCTTTATTTTTTGGAAAAACCTTGTTGGCCACCGCTTGTGGAGGACACGAAAAAACCTTGGCTTTTGCTTCTGAAAAGAAAATCATTCAAGCAGCACAAGAACCCGTGCTACTTCAAAAAACTTGGCATATTTTCCAATTCAATGCGGCAGAAATCCGAAAGGATTTTACCCTGATCACTGCCGGAAGAACTTCCAAGTCCATCCTAGATCCCCACACCCGTTGTTATGGGGAGCATCAGATTTTTATTGAAGAGGGGGCACAAATCAGGGCTGCAGTACTCAATGCTGAGGGAGGACCTATTTACTTGGGAAGAAACTCCGAGGTGCAAGAAGGCGCTTTGATTCGAGGTCCTTTTGCGCTATGCGAAGGGTCCACGGTCAATATGGGCGCAAAATTACGAGGAGATAGCACCATTGGGCCCTATTCGAAGGTGGGTGGTGAGGTGTCTAATTCGGTGATAATGGGCTATTCCAACAAGGGCCATGATGGATTTTTGGGCAACTCAGTGATTGGAGAATGGTGCAATTTGGGTGCAGACACGAATACCTCCAATCTCAAAAACAACTATGCGCCCGTTAAACTCTGGGATTACACCAAAGGAGGATTTGCCAATACTGGACTCCAGTTTTGCGGCCTGATGATGGGAGACCACAGCAAATGTGGAATCAACACCATGTTTAATACAGGTACTGTCATCGGTGTGGGAGCGAACGTATTTGGTGATGGCTATCCGCGAAATTTTATCCCTTCCTTCGCTTGGGGTGGCGCAGCAGGTTTTTCCACGTTTACGCCTCCTAAATTTCATGAGACTGCTCAGGCAGTTTATGCTCGAAGAGGGAAAGAATGGGGGGCAGCTGAAAAAGAAATTCTCGATAAGGTTTTTGATTTGACCAAAAGCTATAGAATTTGGGATAAAACTTCCTGACCCACCGCACTATGCAGTTTGCAGCGATCCCCGGACTTCCGGAAACCAAAGAAAAGCTACTTAACGCGGTTAAGCTGAATCATCTCGCCCATGCCCTATTGTTTCATGGGCCGGAGGGATCAGCCAATTTGACCCTTGCACTCGCGCTGGCAAGCTACCTCTACTGCGAACAAAAATCGGATACCGATTCCTGTGGTACCTGCGGCTCGTGCCAGCGGATGAGTAAATTGATTCTTCCTGACTTAAATTTTGCATTTCCTGTCGTTGCCTCTTCCAAGGAAGAGGATGGAGAGGAAGAGGGCAATGATGGCAAGTCCGACCTGCTGGGCAACTGGCGGAAGTTTGTATTGGGGCAGCCTTATGGCAATGTGCACGACTTCATCTACTTCAATGGCTTTGAAAAAAAGCAGTTGAATATCACCAAAGCAGCGGCTCGGAAAATGATCCAGACCCTGTCTTTGATGTCCTTTGAGGGCGGCTATAAAATCATGCTCATCTGGGCACCTGAATATTTGCACCCTTCGGCAGCGAATTCCTTACTCAAGATTATCGAAGAGCCCCCAGCCAAGACCCTTTTCTTGCTGGTCACTTCCCAAGCCGACCAACTGCTGACTACCATTTTGTCGCGAACGCAAAAAATACTCGTTCGTGCATTCTCAGACGAGGAAGTGAGCAGTCACCTGGTAGAGACTGGCAGATGCGAAGCCAAGTCTGCTGCTCAGATTGCCATGTTGGCGGACGGCAACATGCGGACTGCTTTCCAATTGATTGATCAGGTAGAGGACCAAACTGTCCGTCAGCTTCGGGACTGGTTTCGTCTTTGCGCTACCAAAAATTTAAAAGAGATCTTCCAGCTTTCGGAGGATTTTCATAAGGCGGACAAGGAATCACAAAAGTCTCTCATGCTCGCAGGATTGAATGTGACCCGTGAGATCTTATTGAAAAATCTTGACTTGGACCACCTCCTACGCACCACCGACGAGGATCGAACCTTCATCAACAACATCAGTAAAAAGATGTTGACGGAGGAGCATGCGGTCCAACTCTATGAAACCTTTAATGCCGCGCATTATCATTTGGAACGAAATGGGAATGCGAAAATGATTTTCACTGACTTATCCATGGAGATTCTTTTGATGATGTCCAAAAACTAAGGAGATGGAAAAGAAGGTTCTTGGACGGAAGGAAAAAATCACACTGCCTGGGTTGGGACTAAATCTTGTGGGAGCTAAAATTGATACCGGAGCCTACACGAGCAGCTTGCATGCAGAAGAAATTCGGATTGAAGAGGTAGAGGGGCGCAAATTGCTTTATTTTAAAATCCTGATGCCCGCGCACAAGAAATTCACGGGCAAAACCCTTTTTTTTGAGTCGTATAGAGAAAAGAAAGTCAAAAACTCCTTCGGACAGGTTGAGGTCCGCTACCTGATAGAAACAAAGCTCCAACTAGCAGGAGAAACCTTTCGAGCCGAGTTTACGCTCAGCGACCGGTCTAGCATGAAAAATTCCATTCTGCTGGGCAGAAAAATTTTACAGGGTAGATTTCTCGTGGATGTATCCAAAACCAACTTAGGTAAACCCTACCGCAAAAAGAAATGAAAATTGCTGTCCTTTCGAGGAACCCAAAACTATTTTCAACGCAACGCTTGATCGAAGAGATTCAAAAGGTAGGGCATGAGGCCCTAGTGGTGGATCACAGTCTGTGTGACCTGATCATTGAGCAAGAAGGTCCTTCGATCATCTACAAGGGGCAGCGTTTGGAGGGGGTGGACGCAATTATTCCTCGAATTGGGGCATCCGTAACCTTCTATGGCACGGCTGTGGTTCGACAATTTGAGTTGATGGGCGCCTTTTCTGCAGTCACTTCCCAGGCGATTGTTCGAAGCAGAGACAAGCTGAGGAGTTTACAGATTCTTTCAAAAAATGGCTTGGGAATGCCCAAGACAGCCTTTACTAATTTTTCCAAGGGAGGAGAGAAGCAGCTGATCGAGCAGGTGAGCGGAGCTCCTGTGATTATCAAATTATTGGAAGGAACGCAGGGCTTGGGTGTGGTGCTAGCTGAAACGAAGAAAGCTGCCCAGTCCGTGGTGGAGGCCTTTCATGGCTTGAAGGCCAGAATAATAGTCCAGGAGTACATAAAAGAGGCAAAGGGATCAGATATTCGTGCCTTCGTAGTGAACGGAAAGGTCGTGGGGGCTATGAAGCGTCAGGGTGCGGAAGGGGAATTTCGCTCCAATCTCCATCGAGGAGGAGTAGCGACTGTAATCAAATTGAGTCGAGCTGAAAAGCAAGCGGCCCTGAATGCTGCCAAGGCCTTAGGCTTGGATGTAGCTGGGGTGGACATGCTTCAATCTTTACGAGGCCCATTGATTTTGGAAGTCAATAGTTCTCCCGGCTTGGAAGGAATAGAAGGCGCTACAGGCGTAAATGTTGCAGCAGAAATCATCAAATTTGTGGTGGATTCTGTGGTGAAGAAATCATTAAAGCGTGAAAAGCAGTGAGTAATCGAATTGTAAAAATTGGAACACGCGCAAGCAAACTTGCCCTCTGGCAAGCGGACTATGTGGCAGACTTGCTCAAAAAGGCTTGCCTGGCTTCGGAAATCGTCCAGATCGATACCAAGGGAGATCAGGTGTTGGATGTTTCCATTTCAAAGATTGGATCCAAAGGCGTATTTACTCAGGAGCTAGAAGATCAGTTGTTGGATGGGAGGATCGACATTGCTGTGCATTCCGCAAAGGATATGCCCTCTAGATTGGGCGAAGGTTTGGAGCTGATTGCATTTTCAGTTCGTGAGCAAGCCCAGGATGTGCTTTTATCCGCACAGAAGCATCTTTCCTTAGTAGATGCAAGCAAAGAAATAACTATTGGAACCTCTTCTACCAGAAGAATAGCGACCCTCAAGCATTTTTACCCACATGCAAAAACGGTGGAGGTGCGTGGAAACCTGCAGACCCGAATTCGAAAAATGGAGGAGGGTCTTTGCGATGCCTTACTGTTGGCCTATGCTGGGGTTTACCGCATGGGTTATGCGGACCTGGTGGTGGAGCATTTAGACTTAAATCAATTTATACCTGCAGTAGGACAGGGATCCATTGCCATTGAGGCTTGCACTAGTCTTGATTCCAAGCTTCGTGAAGCTATTGTTTCCGCCTGTAACGATACAGCAACAGCCATTTGTTTGCGAGCCGAGCGTGCGTATCTACGGGTTCTGGAAGGAGGCTGTAGCATCCCCGTTTTTGCGTTGGCAACGCTGGCGGACAATCAAGTCCATCTCAAAGGAGGAATTGTGAGTTTGGATGGGCAGCAGCGAATCGTATTGGAACTAACAGGACCTCCCACGGAGGCAGAGCAGTTGGGTGAAGCATTGGCAATACAGGTCCTTCAGGCTGGAGGAAAAACTATTTTAGAACAGATCAAACAATCCCCTCATTGAGATGAACAAGAAAATGCGAGTTTTAATCTACTTTCTTTTTATGCTGAGCTTTTCGGCTTGTGGCAAAGACAAGGACTATGTAGTCACCATTTCCACGCGGCATGGAGAGATTAAGGCGATTCTATTTGATGATGCGCCTGAGCACAAGTCCAACTTTTTATCCTTGGCAGAGGATGGCAGATTTGATTCCACACAGTTTCACCGGGTCATTCAAGGCTTTATGGTTCAAGGTGGAGATGTGTTTGGAAAGGAGGGCCTACCAGCTCAAGAATGGCCAACGCTACCTGCGGAGATTCAGCGTAAGCAGGTGCACATCAAGGGAATGATTGCTGCAGCAAGACAGGGGGATAACATCAACCCACAAAAGCGGAGCAATGGCTCTCAGTTTTACATCGTGCAGGGAAGAACGTACGAGGAGTTGGAATTGACGACGGATTTTCCTGCTTTGCAGAAAGCAGTATTTCAGTTTATGCAGCTGGAGAGCCAAAAGCAGATGAAGGAAGACTACAGCCGCTTATTTGCAGAAGGGAAAATGGATAGTCTAACCCAACTTTTACTTTCCAAACGGGATGAGATTGCCAAGACCTTGTCTTTGAAACTCACCAAGGACTACACTCCTGAACAGGTAAAGGCCTATGCAGAACTAGGAGGAACGCCTCACTTGGATTTTGAATACACGGTCTTTGGCCAGGTGATCCAAGGCTTGGAGGTTGTAGATAAGATTGCAGCAGAGAAAACAGCCCGTGAAGTTCCTTTGGAACCCGTATTTATGAAGGTTACGGTAGAAAAAATGTCACGGAAAAAAATAGAAAAAGAATTCGGCTATGTCTATCCAGTTGTCCAATAAGCCTAAAATCTTGATCACGGGAGCCAATGGCTTGTTGGGTCAAAAGCTGGTAGAGCAGCTAGTAGCACAAGGGAATTATGCTGTGATTGCCACCGGTAGAGGCGATTGCAGGCTCTCGGGTACAGGTTTTACGTACCAGAGTTTGGATATTGAAAATGAGCAGGAGGTGGAGGATAATTTGGCACGACTTCGTCCGGATGTGCTGATTCATGGAGCAGCGATGACCCATGTGGATGACTGTGAAAAAAACCAGGAGGGATGTCACCGTGCCAATGTGCTTGCGACCTCCTATCTGGTGCGCGCGGCAGAGAAGATTGGAAGTCACTTTATTTTTGTGTCTACAGATTTTATTTTTTCTGGGGAGGATGGACACAATCCCTACACCGAGGAAGCGATGCCCGACCCAGTCAATTACTATGGGCAAACCAAGTTGGACGGAGAGGAGCTGCTCAAGAACTCTACTTTGAAATGGGCGATTGCGCGGACGGTCTTGGTTTATGGACTTGCCAATGATTTGAGTAGATCCAATATCATCCTCTGGGTCAAGTCTTCTTTGGAAGCGGGCAAGCAAATTCAGGTGGTGGATGATCAGGTGCGAACCCCAACCTTGGCAGAGGATTTGGCAGCGGGATGTATTTTAATTGCCGAGCAAGGAGCCAGCGGTGTGTTTAATATTTCTGGATCCGAATTGCTGACCCCATACGATATGGCTATGCAGACGGCTGATTTCTTTGGCTTAAACAAAGAGTTGATTGTTCGTACGGATTCTACCCGATTTACGCAGCCGGCGCGAAGACCGATGAAGACAGGGTTTATCATCCAAAAGGCGGTAGATCAATTGGGTTATCGTCCTAAAACTTTCATGGAAGGCATAGGATTATTGGCAAAGCAAATTGCCTTAGCCTCTTCCTGATTAAGGATTAGCTTTGGATCATTAAATCCAGACTTTAGGATTTTTTCTCTCATTATCCGCTTTTAACCAGTACCGATAGAAAATAAGTTTTGAAATTCAAGTAAGTGAGCTTTGGACCGTGTACTGTCGACGATTATCAGCAGTAATTCAAAGAAATCTTAGGCTAATGGCATGATTGCGGGTAATCATTTTCTATACTTCTTGGCCTCATTTCAGGCCTGTGTAACTATTGATTCAAAAAAAACGTACACTAAAGTTCTTTTTGCTACGTTTTGGCAGAAGAATTGTATGTGTAGTTCTACTTTAATTTTCCAACTAAACCTGAAGGACCATGAAAAAGCTAACTTTAATTGTCTTAGTTGCCCTGAGTTCACTCTCCGTACATGCCCAAAAAAATGGGTTTGGTATCAAAGGGGGATTGAGTAGTACGCAAGTAAATTTCGAAGGAGAGCAGCTGGTTCCTAGCGATGCACAATTGGGATACCATTTAGGTGCCTTTGCTCGATTGGGCGGGGTAGGTTTTTTTGTTCAGCCCGAAGTCTTGTTTACTCAGACTAGCGGACGATTTAAATTAGAGCTTCCTAGTCCAAATAATAACGCAGACTACGAAGTCAAGTTCAACCGTCTGGATGTGCCTGTGATGGCGGGCGTAAGGATGCTAAAGATTATTCGGATTATGGCAGGCCCTATAGCTAGTTTTAACATCGATTCCTCCCTAAAAGATGCAGGGCAAACCGTGCAAAATGTAGACTTTAAAAATGCTACGTTAGGATATCAGGCAGGAGTAGGAGTAGATCTAGGTAACCTTTCTTTTGAAGGCAAGTACGAAGGGGGACTCAGTAAATTTACAGACACTATTGGTACCTTTTCTACAGATAATCGTCTTAACCAATGGGTTCTATCTGTAGGATTTAAACTGTTTTAGTCGTATTTCTTATCACAAAAAAGCCTTTCCTTTAAATAGGAAAGGCTTTTTTCATGAAATGGAGATAATTTATTTTTTTTCCATCACCAGAGGTGTGGGTGTTGCCCACTCGTGTATGGCCTTCAGGTCAACCACATAGACACTTCGGCCGTGAGTACCAATGACCAGGTGGTTTTCACGCTCTTGAATGACCATATCGTAAATAGCCACATTTGGAATATTGCCTTGGAAGAGATTCCAATTTTGTCCTTCATCCAAACTTACATACAAGCCATGATCTGTTCCTAAATAAAGCAAATTGGGTTTTTTGGGGTCTTCAATGATGATGTTGACCGACTCATTGGGCAGGTTGGAAGCGATGGAGGTCCAAGTCTTGCCATAGTCTTCACTTTTGTAGACATAGGCTGTAAACTCATCGTAACGGTAGCCATTGAGCGTTATGTAAACTCGACCTTCTTTGGCAGAGGAAGGTGAAATGCTACTTACCCAGCGATCTTGAGGGAGGCCTGCATTCAAGTTGGTCCAGCTGCCACCATTGTTACGCGTTACCCAGACATTGCCGTCATCCGAACCTGCATATAGGGTTCCAAATTCCAGGGGAGATTCTTCCACCACCGTTAGGGTAGCAAAAGGCACATTACCACTCTTTTGATTTTTAGTCAAGTCAGGAGAGATGCTTGTCCAGGTATTGCCTTGATCAAGGGATTGATACACGTACTGGGAACCCATATAGACAATGTCCTGGTTGTGGTAGCTCAGTTCTGCTGGTGTTCTCCAGTTCCAACGGTTAGGAGCCTTACCAATATCATGACCGGGAGTGATTCGCTTGCGCTCATTGGTCTTTTTATTAATACGAACATAGTTTCCAAACTGTGAACCGGTGTAAACGATGTCGTTGTTCCGCGTATCTACTGCCACGACCATGCCATCCCCTCCATAAAGTGACTCCCAAGGATCTTCAGGTGCGTTGGTGGACTTACCATACCATACCCCGTTGTCTTGCATGCCGCCATAAATATTGTAAGGCGTAGCATTGTCTACCATGATGGAGTAAAACTGGGAAATTGGCATTTGGGTATTCAAGTGATCCCAGCGAGATCCTCCGCCATAACTTCTATACAAACCACCATCGTTCCCGAGTAGGATGTGCTTACTATCCTTAGGATTGATCCACATGGCCTGGTGGTCGGAGTGAGGTCTCCCGATGGAGTCGGTACGGGAAAAATTCTTTCCTCCGTCACGAGAGACCAAGAGGGGTACACCCAACACAAAGATTTCATTTTCGTCGGTAGTGCTTACCCGAATCTCTCCAAACCAATAGCCATAGGAATTGTACAATTGGCTGATGTCTGATTCAGATACTAGGGACCAGTTTTTTCCACTGTCCGTGGAGCGGTATACCTCTGCACCTTTGATTGGAGCACCAAACATGGCTGCATTGGCATCCACCGCGCCTCCTAGGTAGTTGGCAATTTGGGTAGTAGTGATTTTACCAGTTTTTAACTGGCGTTTCAGTTCTGCAGGGGTGTATTTGCTAGCAAACTGGTTTCTACGAAGAAACGATTCTAATTTCTTGTCTTCCAAGGCCAAGGCTTGGTCGAGGGTCATGGTGGAAAATTCCTCCAACTTAATTGGATTTTCTTCCGGCTGAGCCCCAGGTCGTTGTCTTGGAGCAGGAGCCGGCTTGTCTGACTTGCCTTGGTTGTCCAAGAGTGCATAGACCACTTCTGGACTAGAAAGGCTGAAGTCAAATCCGATTCTGCCTACAAATCCATCCTGTGGAAAACCGCTCACTGATTTTTTCCAAGTATCTCCTCCATCTTCTGATCTCCAGATGGTAGAGCCTTTGCCGTTGCCGATAAAGTCATGTGCTTGACGGAATCGTTCCCAGCTAGCTGCAAGCAGAATATTTGGGTTGGTCGGATGTACCTTAATGTCAATGACCCCGGTGTTGTCGTCAATGTAGAGCACCTTCTTCCAGGTTTTGCCTCCATTAACAGTCTTGTATAGACCTCTTTCTTTGTTTTTGGAGTACAAAGCCCCCATGGAACCCACCCATACGATGTCGGGGTTGGTAGGGTGAATTTGAATTTGGCCAGTGTGCTGTGAGTGAAGCAAGCCCATCATTTGCCAGCTTTTACCGCCATCGACTGATTTGTAAAGGCCTGCACCCGCATAGGTGGATCTACTGGAGTTATTTTCTCCTGTTCCTACCCAGAGTATGTCATTGTTGGATTTGGACAGGGCCATGGCACCAATGCCCAATGCCGCTTGATGGTCAAAAATCGGAGCAAAGGATTGTCCATTGTCAGTGGTTTTCCAAACCCCACCTGAAGCTGCTGCCACATAAAAAGTGTTTGGATTTGAAGCTACCTCAATGTCAATGATTCGTCCAGACATATTGGTAGGCCCCACATTCTTAGCTTTGAAATTTGCCAGTGGAGAGGAGGAAAGTAGGGCGCTATGCTTGTTTATGGACTCCTGAAGTGCTTTTTCTGAAGTTGCGGGGATAGTTTGAGCACCAACTTTCAGGGATAGGAGCCCGCCAACAAGCAGGAGGGCAAGGGTTGATTTTTTCATAGTGGGTTGAATAAGAACTTCAAGTTAGGAATTCAGAATGGATTCGAATCTAAAATTAGATAAACCGATTATTTGTCGGGGTAAAAGGTAGCAGGCCCTTATTCCAAATGGAATTGGTAGAAAAGACCCTTGTTTGAAGGGCTATTCCTTAGCCAATCAAATTGCCTGCTTCATCCCAAACGGCAACTTTACTTCGTTCCTCCGGTTTGAGATATACTTCGGCATACTTTTCTGGATTTGCAAGGCCATGCTTGGTGAGTACGGCTGCAGGAACTCCATCCCAGACATTGGGAACGTTGCCTTGGTAGCCCATGTATTTCCATCCTTCTTGGGTGGAAAAGTACCCCGAACACGTGAGGTTTCGAAGCATATTGAACCAGCGTACGCCACCTTGGTAGTCCTCGCTTGCTTTCTCTGGCCAAGCCACCAAATCCACGATCTCCACTACTTGTGACGCTTCTAAAGAGTTGAACGATTTACCGAATTTTTCCTCCGCCTCAAAGTCCAACCACATCAGGCCTCCTCGCATGGGTGTTTGCATGTCGGGCTGGTCTTTCATCATAAATTCGATAAAATCAGGTACTCCAAGAGCAGTAGCGGCAGGAGATTGTTCGTCTGCAGGAAGGATGATGTCCACAAGGGTTGTAATTTTTTTAAGCTCTTCCTCGGTAAAAAATTGTTCGGCAATCAATTTAGCATCTCTTGCTTTTTCTTCTTCGGTACGACCTCCAGGGGTTCCAATTACTTTCCCCTGTAATTTGACCTGCTCTGGCTCGCAGCCTAGCAGTAAGCCGGCTCCAATAGAGCCTGCAAAGAGTAGTTTTAGATTTTCTCTTCTATTCATGGCCTAGATATTTTTTTGTTTGAGCTGTTCGATGATGTAGTCCGATGTTCTCCAGGATAGGGCTAAAATCGTCCAGGTTGGATTTTTGTCTGCTTGGGACACAAAAGGTCCTGCATCCACAACAAATAGATTTTTGCATGCATGTACTTGGCAGTTGGAACTAACGACACCTGATTTGGGATCGTTGCTCATTCGCGTAGTGCCTACTTCGTGGATAATTCGTCCTGGAGCTGCAAGGCCATACATGCTTTCTGGGCCCGGTTTGGTGCCTAGGAGTGTTGCTCCTGCATTGGTCAATATCTCCTCAAAAGTATCTTGCATATGCTTGGCTTGTTTAATCTCTTGGTCTGTCCATTTGTAATGGAATCGAAGTACTGGAATCCCATAGGTATCGACTACATTAGGATCGATTTCACAGTAATTGCTGTACTGTGGAATACTTTCTCCACGGCCAGACATGCCCAAAGTTGACCCATAGATTCTACGGATGTCTTTTTTGAGGCCCGCTCCATAGCCACCATTCGGGCTAGGATTTCCAAATTCATCTTTGAGGTACTTCCGCATACTATCCATGCTGCCTCCTGCTCCGTAGGAGGGCTGTCCCATCCCTCCCCAATATTCAATGTGGTAGCCGCGAGCAAAATCTAGCTGCTTGTTGTCTTTCCACCAGGGGGTGTACATGTGCATGCCGCCTACGCCATCCTCATTGTAGCGATCACGGTCGATCAGGTCGGGCAGAATACCCATGCGACTGGCGCCAGTAGAGTCGTGGAGGTACCTGCCCAAAACCCCTGAATCTGCTCCTATTCCATCAGGATGCGCCTTGGATTTGGAATTCATCAAGATACGTGCAGACTCACAGGCAGAGGCGCCTAGGACTACTACTCTTGACTTTAACTTGTATTCTTTCCGGTCTATCTTGGATACAAAGGAGACGCCATTGGCTTTGCCATTGTCATCCGTAGTGACTTTACGAACCATGGAATAGGTGAACAGGTCCACCTTTCCTTTTTTCATGGCAGGATGGATCAGGCAAGTGCCTGAAGAAAAATCCGCATAGGCCTGACAGGCGCGGTTGCATTGATTGCAGAAAAAGCATACTCCGCGCTCCGCATTGATCGGACGGGTAAGCATCGAAAGTCTTCCAGGAATCATGGGGATGCCTGCTTTATCTGCCCCTCGTTTGATGAAAAGCTCGTGCAGTCTGGGCTTGGGAGGAGGTAGGAAAAAGCCATCTGGCTCGTTAAAAATACCTTCCTTAGAACCAAAAACTCCGATTAGCTTGTCTACTTTGTCGTAGTAGGGTTTCAAATCTTCGTAGCCAATTGGCCAATCATGACCTAGTCCATCGATGCTGGCACGCTTGAAGTCATTGGGTCCAAAGCGAAGGGAGATTCTCCCCCAATGGTTGGTCCTTCCACCCACCATGCGGGATCGGAACCAGTCAAATTGAGTTCCATCCTTGCGGGTGTAGGGTTCGCCTTCAATCTCCCATCCTCCGATGGCCTGATCAAAGTCTCCAAAAGGGCGGATTTTGGTGCCTGCACCCCTTCTGGGAGATTCCCAGGGTGGTCGAAGTTGGGTTCGATCTTCTTCCTTGGCAGGGTCAAAATCTCCACCTGCTTCCACCACGGCCACAGAAAGTCCAGCTTCGGAAAGAATTTTAGAGGCCATGCCTCCACCAGCTCCCGAACCAACAATGATTACGTCGTAGCTATCTTGGGTTTCTTTGATTTGTAAAGACATAAACGAATGGGGTTGAATAGAACTAAACTAGCAATTACTTGGCAAATTAGGAAACCTAAAGTTTAAAGGGCTTTTGAAATGTAGGGCCACAAAGTTTCCATCACCAGGCGATGCCCTTCTGCTGTCGGATGGATTCCATCGGGAAGATTTAAGTCCGGATCTCCAGCCACACCTTCCAAAAGAAAGGGAATCAACTCAATGTTTTTTTCCTTTGCTACGGCAGGGTAAATGGCTTTGAATTCTTCGGTGTATTCTTGCCCCATATTCGGTGGGATCTGCATGCCTGCAAGGATGATCTTCGTGTTAGGATATTTGGCTCGAACCTTGTCTACAATGGCTAGGAGATTTTTCTTGGTTTCGGTGAGTGCAATCCCGCGTAATCCATCGTTGCCACCCAATTCTAGCACAAATAAATAGGGCTCTTCTTCCAGAAACCAATCCAATCGGCTGAGACCGCCAGCGGTAGTTTCCCCACTCAAACCTCCATTGATTACGCGATACTCTTTTTTCAAGCTATCCAAGCGGGACTGAGTCCGCCCTGCAAAGGATTCTTCTGGATCGATTCCGTAGCCTGCGGTGAGGCTATTCCCAAAAAATAAAATGGTCTTTTTAGGGGTGGCATCTACTACTTGTTTTCCTTCTTCAGCTTCCTTTTTCTCGGTTGATCCGCTACAAGAGGTAAGCCATGCGGCTAAAAGAATAACTACGCAAAAGGAAAAATTGGTGAATGATGATTTCATGGTGAATCGATTAACTTTTGAATTGCTCAAATGAGGGGCAAGGTGAATTGTTTATTTATTTTCGAGAACTGCTGTCTTGGTCGATCAATTTGTGCTATCTGTCGACAGGAGGAGCCTTAACTGCTGTAATTTTGTTTTCTTTACGCGAATTCCAACGAATTTTAGTAAGCCGCTAACAAATTAAGCAAAAATAGCGTTTGACTTTTCAACTCCTCGAACAACTTCATGTCCATTTTAGACCTTCAAAACGTAAGTAAAACGTATCAAAGTGGTAGTCGAAAGCTCACCGTCTTGGATCAGGTAACCTTTTCCATTCAAGCTGGAGAGACCATTGCCATCGTGGGACCCTCAGGAAGTGGGAAAACCACCCTTCTTGGCTTGTGCGCAGGCCTTGATTCCAGCAGCACTGGTTCTGTAGTACTCAATGGAGAAGCCCTTGAAAATTTGAATGAGGATCAGCGTGCTGCAGTGCGAAGCAGAGATGTGGGTTTTATTTTTCAAAACTTCCAGCTACTATCCACCCTCACTGCACTGGAGAATGTGATGGTGCCGCTTGAGTTGAAGAAACGCAAGGATGCCAAGGAGAAGGCCATGGATTTATTGGATAAGGTAGGGCTGAAAGATCGAGCTACGCATTACCCGACACAACTTTCAGGTGGAGAGCAGCAACGCGTGTCCATTGCACGAGCCTTTGCCAATGCGCCAAAAATACTTTTTGCAGATGAGCCTACAGGCAATTTGGATACCGAAACAGGTACCATGATCGAGAATTTGATTTTTGATTTGAATAAAGAACAGGGAACTACCCTAGTGCTGGTTACTCACGACTTAGAGTTGGCAGCCAAAACGCAACGCATCGTTCACATCAAGGGTGGAAAAATACAGGAGGACACGCATGCCTGATTTTGCCTGGATTTTAAAAATGGCGCTGCGGGATTTTAGAAAAAATCTCTCTCGCTTGCTACTTTTTGTTTCCTCCATTGTGGTGGGAATAGTGGCTTTGGTGGCAATCAGCAGCTTTGGAGAAAACTTAGTCAAAGACATTGATAATCAGGCCAAGGAGCTCTTGGGGGCAGATTTGGTGCTCGAAAACAACAAGCCTCTTGGAGACATTGGGTTAGATTCCCTTGCTGTGGCGACCGCGTCCGAAGTGAATTTTGCGTCGATGGTCGCCTTTCCCAAGAGCGATGCCAGTAGATTAACGCAGGTTCGAGCATTGGAAGGAAATTTTCCTTTTTATGGGAAACTAGAAACTATCCCTGCCGCTGGGGAGAAAAGTTTTAGAAGTGGGGGCAAAAAGGCGCTGGTAGAAAAAGCGCTAATGGCACAATTTGGTGCGCAAATAGGGGATTCTATAAAAGTAGGCGCGCTTAGTTTCCAGATTGTTGGGGAGTTGCAGAAGGTACCTGGCCAGACGGGCATTACCGCGAGCGTGGCTCCAGCCGTTTACATTCCTTTGGGATACTTGCAAGAAACTGGGTTGGTCCAGTACGGGAGTAGAGTGGAGTACAATCGGTATTTGCAGTTTGCTCCTGGTGCCGATGTGGCCAAATTGATCAAACCTTACGAAGCGCTGTGGGAGCTCGAGCGCATTGATGCGGACACCGTCGAAGATCGGAAACAAAGTACGGGCCGCTCCTTTGGTAACTTATCCAATTTCTTGAGTTTGGTGGCATTCATTGCCTTACTGCTCGGATGTGTAGGAGTGGCTTCTGCCGTAAATGTTTTTGTGAAGGAGAAATTAGCTTCAGTAGCAGTGCTTCGCTGTTTGGGAGTGGCCTCTTTGGATGTGTTGTTGATTTACCTCCTTGAGATTGTAGGGATGGGCTTTATTGGAGCCGCGATAGGTTCTATCTTGGGAACTTTATTGCAGTTTGCCTTGCCCCTTGTTTTTGCAGACTTTTTGCCTGTGGAAGTCACTGTTGGGGTATCCTGGAAATCTGTCGGCTTTGGCATGGTCACAGGTCTATTTGTGTCTATCCTATTTGCATTATTGCCCTTACTCAAGGTGCGCAAAGTTTCTCCAATGGCTACTTTGCGACCTGAAACTGCCGATACTACCCTGCTTAAGGACCCTGCTCGCTGGGCGGTTCTGGTAGGAATTCTTCTATTTATTTTTGGTTTTAGTTTTTACCTCCTTGGGAAGGTTACTTGGGCTTTGGGTTTCACGGCCTTTGTACTGATTGCTTTTGGCATACTTTGGGGAGTGGGTACTGGGCTGATGTGGGCTGTTCGGAAATTTTTACCGCTTTCCTTGAATTATCCATGGAGGCAGGCACTTTCGAATTTGTACCGACCCAACAACCAGACCATTTCCCTGATTGCGACCATAGGTTTGGGGACGGCGATGATCAGCACCTTGTTTTTCTTGCAAAATCAGTTGCTGCAAGAGGCGAAGTTTGCGGATAAGAAGGACCAGCCCAACATGCTTTTGTTTGATATTCAAACCGCTCAGTTAGATCAAGTGAGGGAAAAGGTAACCGGACAGAAGATGCCTATTTTGCAGGAGGTACCGATTGTTACCATGCAATTGAATACCATCAATGGGGTGGATAAAAAAGCGAATGAGAAACTTCCTGAAGAGAAGAACTACAGTAGATGGCTTTACAATCGAGAGTTTCGAGTGACTTATCGAGATTCCTTAATTTCCTCGGAGCAATTGACGGATGGCGCTCTTATTCCTAAAGGGGCTAGAGGGGATAGCATTTTTGTTTCCTTTGAAAAAGGATTTGGAGAGGGGAATGGATTCAAGATTGGGGATGAAGTGGAGTTTAATGTGCAGGGTCGACCCATCAAAACCTACATTGGAAGCTTCCGTGAGGTAAAATTCAATCAAGTATCTACCAATTTCTTGGTGCTTTTTCCTGACGGTGTTTTGGAGGAAGCTCCCAAGTTTCATGTGATCATTACTAAGACCAGCACAGATAAGCAGGCAGCTGAAATGCAGACGGAGATGGTTCGGGAATTCCCAAATATCTCCATTATCAACCTTGGAACGATTGTAGAGACACTTGAAGAAATTTTGAGGAAGATCAGCTTTGTGATTCAGTTTATGGCCTTTTTCTCCATTGCTACAGGAATCTTGGTGTTGATCAGTTCGTTGATTATCAGCAAGTACCAGCGTATGCGTGAAAGTATCTTGCTACGTACTTTAGGGGCAAGCTCAGCCTTAGTTCGGCAGATCAACACCTTGGAATACTTCTTTTTGGGGAGCCTTGCCTCTCTATCCGGAATTTTACTTTCCTTTTTAGCTACGTTCCTTTTGGGGAGGTTTGTCTTCCAGCTGAATTTTAGTTTGGCGTGGAAGGAGGGTTTTGTGATTTACTTGGTGATTACCCTCCTCACGATTGTTTTGGGCTGGCTCAATGGCCGAAAAATCATCAACCAGCCTCCGATGGAAATTTTGAGAGGGAATGGGTAAAAGCAATGTGATTGTCCGCAATCAAATCGCTCAGTAGGAAAGTCAACTCCTGCGGATAATCGCTAACAGACCACGGCCCACAGCTTACTTAATTGAACTACAATACTTATTTTATCTGGTTGGGGGTTGAATAGCGGATAATCTTAAAAAATAAAAAAGGCTTGCAGCGATGCAAGCCTCGGTACCCAGAGCCGGAGTCGAACCGGCACGAGTGTAACCTCATTGGTGTTTGAGACCAACGCGTCTACCAATTCCGCCATCTGGGCATTACATTGATCCATTCCGTTTTGAATGGGGTTGCAAATATGACTACAAAAATGATTTCCTACAAACTCAAGACTGTACTTCTTGCAATTTTTTTGTGCTCCATGCCTGAGGTTTCTCAGAAAACAGTGCTTTTGTAAAGGTCCAAACGGATTTAAAGAGCTGTGAATCACGATACTGATTCAAGGCGTCCTCACTTTCCCAATGGCTGTAGGTCACAAAAATATTTTTTTTATCCTGGTCTTGCCACAGCTCTAGATGCTGGCAACCGGGGAAATTTCGGATTAAGGATTTGTGGGCTTCAAAATTTTCCAAAAAAGCAGTTGCCTTCTCCGGGTGGAAGGTCATCCGGACAACCCGAATCAGGCTCATGGCTCAAAGTTGATGTAGACTACACTGTCTCGCTTCAAACCAAGAAGGTTGCCCCCATGTCCATGGTTGATGCCAATTTCCAAAACATCCAGGCTATTGAAGAATAAATAGGGCTCACCCGATTCCACTTGGTCATACCCGGTCTGTAGCTGCCGAAAGGTTTCCCTTCCAAATTGCACCGTAAAATTACCTGGATTTAACTTTTCAAATACCTCCCGACGGATATTGGTAATCAAGTTGCCATAGCAATCTACCCGAACCACATGACCCACAATCTGTTCCCTCGTTGCCTTTGCTTGTCGAGGCATCAACTTTTTGAATTGGGTGGAAGGACCTCCAAAGTCATGAATAGCAGCACCTGAAGCCACCTTTGCAGCAATAGGCGCCAAGATATCTCGAGTAGGGAAGGTGGAGTCCTTGATATGGATATCTGCGAATTGGACGATTATCCCTGGATCATAATCCGCCAACATGCTTAGAATCCCATTATTGGGACCAATAAAAATATGATCCTCCAGTTTGATGCCTATGTATCCTACCGTTGCTGTACCAGTGGTATTGATGCCTACCAAATGCACCGTGCCTTTGGGAAATTCTCGAAAGGTAGTACGCAAAATAAAAGCGGCATGCTCCAGGTCAAAGGCTGCAATGTGATGGGAAATATCCACAATTTGCAGCTGTGGATTGATGGATAGCATCCTGGCTTTCACCGATGGAACATAATAGTCCATGTCCCCGAAATCAGAAAGGAATGTCACCAAGGCCATAGAAGCAAGTAAAGTAAAATTTTGTAGTTTTGTTCGTTGGGGAGCGAACAAAAATAGATATTTTATTCTTTTGCCTTCAAGGTGTACCTAATCTTAAAACAACTTTGGTCGAAAAAGTAATTACCCTAGAGCATGTTCCCTTGGCTGAGTTTTTTGGAACAGCCGATGAAAACATTCGTCAGATTGCACAGGCCTTTCCCCAGTGTAAAGTAATTTCCCGCGGAAATGAAATTCGAATTCAAGGAAGTCCCCCAGAAATTTTGAGAATCAATGATTTGATCAACATGCTTCTGGAGCATTTTGAACGCTTTGGACACCTTAGTCCAGAACATGTTAAGGATTACTTGGCCATTGAAGGTGGGCCTTTCGAAGAGGCAAATAAAGATCAAGTCATTGTTTTTGGTAACAAAGGACTAATCATCAAACCAAAATCTGCGAATCAGCGCAAATTGGCGGAAGCGGCATTTAAAAACGATTTGGTGTTTGCATTAGGGCCCGCCGGAACAGGTAAAACCTACATTGCAGTAGCCTTAGCCGTGCGCGCTTTGAAAAACCGGGAAGTGAAGCGAATCATCATTACCCGCCCAGCAGTGGAAGCAGGGGAAAATTTGGGGTTCCTGCCAGGGGATTTGCAAGAAAAACTAGACCCCTACTTGCGGCCAATTTACGATGCCCTTCAGGACATGGTGCCCCCGGAGAAATTGAAATTTTACCAGGAAACACGTGCCATTGAGATTGCTCCGCTGGCATACATGCGTGGAAGGACGCTCCATGATGCCTTCATAATTTTGGATGAGGCTCAAAATACCACGGCCCAACAGATAAAAATGTTTTTAACTCGAATGGGGCCAAATTCCAAGGTCATCATTACGGGGGACCAAACGCAGGTAGATTTACCTTCACGCCAAAAATCTGGACTTTCCGAGGCACTTCGTGTGCTGAATGATGTCAAAGGGATTGGCGTAGTGAGACTGAGTGGTAGTGATGTGATTCGACACAAACTAGTCAAAGCGATCATCGCTGCTTACGAAAAAAGCGAAGAAAAAAAAGAAAAACTGCCCCATGATGCCAACAGCAGAGAAAATAACGACTGAGGAAGGTCTGCAAGCTGCATTTCAAATTCGAGAACTTGTTTTTGTAGTGGAACAGGAAGTAGATGCGGCAGAAGAATACGACGAGTTTGAAACCACTTCCATACATTTTTTGGCAATGCTGGAGGATACTCCTGTGGGTACCGCCCGCTGGAGATTCACTTCGAATGGAGTTAAAATGGAACGATTTGCAGTTCTGAAAGAAGCTAGAGGGCAAGGAGTAGGTCAAGCTTTGGTGGCTGCAGTCTTGAAAGACATTGAGATGCATCCAGATGGGAAAGGGAAAAAGAGATACCTCCATGCCCAAATCCATGCGATGCCACTCTATGCCAAATTTGGATTTCAGCAGGTAGGCGAACAGTTTGAAGAGTGTGCCATCTTGCATTATAAAATGGAACTGAGCTAGGCTTCGCTCTGTTCCAATTACACATAACCCATTTTTCAAGTCGGTAGATTTTTAGTACACCCCCTTATTCAGGGTCATATTTAACAAGCTGATTAGCTGCACTCTTTTTTTTTGAAATAAATTGCCTTGTTACCAGCAACCAGCCAATTTAAAGTTCGAGATTTAGGAAGGTGAGCAGTTGACTGCCGTCTATGAGGGATTATCCGCAGTGGCTGAAAATCCTCTTGATCCACAAGTAGTATTGCGGATGTTTAACTTGGTTTTGAAGCCCTTTTGCCTCATCTCTTTTGAGTAAGAATAGTCTCGCAAAGACGCCAAGGCGCAAAGAAATACGCTGGTTTCGATTTGTTTATACTCCAGTTCTATTGTTTGAATAGTTATCCAATTTTTCACCAGAAACCCTAGAAAAACTAGTTGAAGTTCAATTAAGTGAGCTGTGGACCGTGGACTGCTGTCTGTGAACGATTATCCGCAGTGGTTGACTATCAATTGAGCTTTTGGTCGGATTGCGGATAATCATATTCATTTTTTAGTTACTAATTTTTTTACATGACCTTTGCCGATTTTCCTTTTTTAAGGTACCTCTTCTTTTTTGCGCTCGGAATCTTACTTTTCACTACTATTCCTGAGGCCCAGCCCCAACTAGTTCTCGGGGTTCTTGCCGTTCTTTGGATTTTCTATGTGGTTTTCCTCAGTAGACCTGTTTTTTCGAGTCTCTTGCCAATTTCCTTTTTAGCCTATTTACTTTTAATTGGATTGGGTGCTTTTGTATCACTTCATTCCAATCAAACTGCCCAGAAAGGAGAAATCTCTTGGGGAGAGGGGAAGGGCTATCTGGCAGAAGTCCAGCGTTATGACCTACCCAAAGCCAACTCTTCGGAGAACTTACTTGCGGTCTTTGCAATAAAAAGGGAGCAAGGCTGGAGCAGCCAAAATGCGTTGGTCTTGGTATATCACCAGATGGAAGAGGCACTTTACCCCGGACAGGTGATTTGGGTGCCTTCGAATCCAGAATCGGTAGCCCCTCCTAGTTTTCCCAATGAATTTAACTACAAACGATTTTTGGCCGCCAAAGGAATTCACTTCCGGCAGTTCCTCGGCAAAAAGCTGCAAGTACTCCCGCTAAAGCCAAGCAACGAGCTGAACTTCGCAATGGAACACTTGCGGCATTATTTTGCGGGAGCAATTGATCAGTATGTCCAAAGGCCAGAGTCCAAACAAATTGCTTTGGCACTACTTTTAGGTCAAAAAGAATCTCTAGGCAAGGAGGTTAAACAAGCCTATTCCGCTACGGGTACGCAGCATATTCTGGCAGTGTCCGGTCTCCATGTGGGAATTATCTATTCCATCTTACTGCTGCCCTTGACATTTTTCAAGCAGAAAGGGCAGCTGCTTCAAAAAAGCTATTTGATTTTGGTCTTGGGCTTGATCTGGATCTATGCGTTGATGACTGGATTTTCGCCTTCCGTGGTGCGCGCAGTCGTCATGTTTTCGTTAGTTACCCTAGGGCAAATGCGGAAAAGAAAGCCCTCCATTTGGAATATTTTGGCTTTTTCAGCCCTTCTGCTGCTGGTGCTTGATCCTGCTATTCAAACAGATCTTGGCTTCCAACTCTCATACTTGGCAGTGGCCGGGATCGTGGGATTGCAGCCTATTCTCCTTCGAATGTGGGCTCCTTCCAATCGCGTGTTAGACTATTTTTGGCAAATGGCCACCGTCACCCTAGCCGCGCAGCTAATCACCAGCCCACTGACCCTCCACTACTTTCATACTTTTCCCACCTATTTTTTAGTTGCCAACTTGCTTATAGTGCCGCTGTCCTACATCATCTTATGCGCGGGGGTTCCATTTCTCTTGCTCGCCTGGATTCCTATGGTGGGAAGTTTGTTAGGTGCAATCGTTGACTTTTTGCTATTTATCCAAAACGAAATCACCTACACCCTTCAGGAATTTCCAGCTGCACTGTGGCAGGGGATTCACCTCTCCTTGGCAGGAATGTTGGCGATTTGGGGGATGCTCTGGATTTTGGGAAATTGGGAGTTGGGCAATCGAAAAATTCTCGTTCGGCTGGGTTATGGCTTATGCTTGATTTGGGCAATCTCAAACCTGTGGACGGAGTTTCGACGCCCCGTCCATGAGCTCTTCTTTTTTACCAAGGACAAGCAGCGAATCCTGGACCTGAGGCTTGGGGACCATCACCTTTCTTGGAATCAGGATTTTCCTGTAGCCCAACTCTCGTATTCCATTCTTCCCAACCGTCTTGCAGGCCAACGGAATCCAGTTCCAATCCCTTTGAAAGGAATTGCAGGGAAAGATTCTATTTGGTTTCCAGGGTTAGACTTTACCTTTTTTCCAGCTCAAAATCGTTTGACTTGGGGATCGCTTCAGCCCAAAGAACAGAGAGATTTTAGCCAAATTGATCTTGCGGACACCCTGCCAGGAGATTCGATAGGTACAGTTTCAACTGGATTTAGGGTGATATTCTGAAGGCACCTACTGTTGGGGCCTTTTGGACTTTCTTTTTATGGCTTCTCTTCCACGGGGAAACAGGGTTTTTTTGTAATTTCAAAGGTTCATGACTGAAGCAAACGACCGATTGTTAATTCTCCTGAAGGAGGTATTTGGATGGAAGGAATTTCGTCCTGTGCAAAAGCAGGTCATCGATGCGGTGTACCAGGGAGAAGATACGCTTGCCATTCTGCCTACAGGTGGAGGGAAAAGCCTCTGCTACCAGGTGCCTGGATTGGCAAAAGAGGGCATCTGTATCGTCATATCTCCGCTGATTGCCCTCATGAAAGATCAGGTGGATTACCTCAAAGCCCGTGGGGTAAAAGCCGTAGCTCTCCATGCAGGAATGAGTGCTCGGGAGATCGATACCCTTTTGGACAATTGCATCCGTGGGGGAGTCAAATTTTTATACCTGTCCCCAGAGCGGCTAAAATCTGAATTGTTTGTGGAGCGGTTTAAGCAAATGAACCTCAACCTGATTGCAGTCGATGAGGCGCATTGCATCTCCCAGTGGGGTTATGATTTTCGGCCTTCCTACCTCGAGATCGCTAATATCCGAGCTTATCATCCCAAGGTGAATGTACTTGCCTTGACCGCCTCGGCTACACCAGAGGTTGAAAAAGACATTTTAGAAAAGCTTCAGCTCAAGAAGCCCGTCACCTTTCACCAAAGTTTTGCTCGTAAAAATCTGAGCTATAGCGTCCGCTTGGTAGAGAACAAACTCGAAAAAGGACTCGAAATCTTAAAGCGAATTTCTGGATCTGCCATTTGGTATGTTCGTACCCGCCAAGCGACCCAACAACAGGCCAAGCAGCTCCAGCAAATGGGGTTTTCCGCAGCTGCCTACCATGCAGGCATGACTGGGTCGGATCGTTCTGCCAAGCAAGAAGCCTGGAAAACGAACCAGGTACGAATCATGGTTAGCACCAATGCCTTCGGGATGGGGATAGACAAACCAGATGTTCGGGTAGTGCTGCACAGTGATTTGCCTGAAAATCTAGAAAGTTATTACCAAGAAGCAGGCCGAGCAGGTAGAGATGGACAGAAAGCCTATGCCGTGCTCCTCACCAACGGGCAGGACTTTGAGCAGCTTCTGGACCGAGCGGCTTTGGTGTATCCACCTGTAGAATTTCTTCGGCGCGTGTACCAATGCCTAGCCAACTATTTCCAATTGGCCATTGGAGCACAGTCTTTGCGTAGCTTTGATTTTGAGATTTCTGATTTTGCATCTACCTACCAGCTGCCGGTAGTGGATAGTTTTTATGCCCTCAAGGTACTGGAGGAAGAAGGGCTGATTGCACTCAATGAAAGTTTTTTTGCGCCTTCACGCGCACATTTTCTAGTCAATCCCCAACGACTCTATGAGGTTCAAATCCAGCATGCCAAGCTCGATCCGGTGATCAAAATCTTGCTTCGGACCCATGGAGGAAATCTCTTTTCAGAATACTTCACCATTCAAGAGGCAAGGCTAGCCAAAGCTGCAGGCATGGATGAGGCGGTATTGATCAAAGCGCTACTTGAACTGGCCAAAATGGAGGTGATGGACTACGAACCACGAAAGGATCGACCGCAACTTACCTTTTTGACCGAACGCTACGATGCAGCCACCCTTCCGCTTAATTTCAAGCGGATCACTTTGAGGAGAGCATTGACCCTCGATAAGGCTACCCAACTCGTAGCTTATGCGCATCAATTTAGAATCTGCCGTACCCAATTTATTCAAGCCTATTTTGGAGAATTAAGTGATGAAAACTGTGGGGTATGCGATCATTGTGTGGAACAAAAGAAAGCAAGCCTTCCGCTAGACCTTGAAAACAAGTTTAAAGAGCTAGTCCTGCAAACTTTAGCAGGTGGTGAATCGTTTAGTGAGGAGGAGCTTTTTGACGCAGTCAATAAACCCGCTTCTTTGGGACATCTCAAATGCCTTCGCCAATTGGTGGAGGAAGGAAAAGTTGAGGTGAGCACCTCAGGAAAATATAAACGAATGGGAGATGGCTGATTTCTTTGATGACTTGTTGAAAAAAATCTTTCCCAATCGTGAAGGAAATCCACCCCTCTCCGTAAAAGAGAATTTTTTACTGAAAGAAAAAGACCTGCATGATTTAGAAGAATGGAATAAATTAGAAGAGTCTAAAGCGCTGTTCGCGTTGGTTTATAGAAACTACCACTACAAAAGAGCTCAAATCAATGATACTCCAGAAGTACATGTGTTTAGCTCAGCCTATGCGAATGGCTTTGCACTAAGCTACAGCCCGGAGGTCGGCACGAATTCTTTTTCCTTACTTTTCTTGGGATTAAGTAGACGGATTATAGCTTTGGGGTACGAACAGGTGAGTTTGGATCGAAAGCTGGAGGAAGTAAATGAGCAGGTGAAAGAAACTGAAAAATTTTACTTCAAGCCCCCATTGCAACTGCCCCAAGAAGGAGAATTAATCAGCCAACTGTACGGCAACATTTCCTTGGAAAAAATACGAATCAACCAGCAGCCTAGCTATTTCAAATTGCTGGCCTCGGTATATTCTGATAGATTGTATTACGATGCCAAACCCTTTGATGAGTTGATGGATCGGTTATTTGAAAGACCCTAACATGGATAGAATTACCCTTAAAGCCCAATTGGAAGCTTACCGCAGCCCTTACGAAGAGGAAAATCAGTTTGTGTCGGATTTTCTAGCCTTGACTGATGATCCTTTGGCCTATTCGAGAGAACGGATTGAAGGTCATTTTACGGCCTCTGCCTGGATTGTAAATAAGGAAAGAACGCATACCCTGCTCACGCTTCACCGCAAGCTGGGTCGTTGGCTGCAGCTAGGAGGGCATGCGGATGGAAATGAAAATCTCCTGGAAGTGGTGATGCAGGAAGCGGAAGAAGAAAGTGGATTGACTTCCCTTCAATTTGTAGAATCTTCTATTTTTGATCTGGACAAGCACATCATTCCAGAACGCCCTCATGTGGCAGAACATTTTCATTACGATGTTCGCTACCTGATTGAAGCAGACCTCCATGAACCTTTGGTGCGAAGTGATGAGAGCATTTCCTTGGCATGGGTTACCTTTGATGCGGTCATTGATTTGATTGGCTACAATCCTTCCATTTTGCGGATGCTTGAAAAAACAAGTACCTCAGAAATCTTACATTGATGCGTAATTTTGATATTCCTCAGCTTCGCGCTGATTTTTCCTTTTCCACGCCCATTCAACTTCGTTTTTCCGATATAGATGGGTACCTCCATGTCAACAATGGGGTTTATTTCAGTTATTTCGAACATGCAAGAGCCGTATTTCTCTACCTACAAGCAGGTTGGGATGTACTGGATGTGGGTACAGTAGTTGGTAGAATTGAGATTGACTACATTCGACCCATTCATTTGCAGGATCAAGTGGAGGCTTTGGTAAAGTGCTCAGGCCTTGGCAACTCTTCTTTTGATTTGGAACAAGTACTTTTGGGGAGAGATGCTGCTGGCAAGGAACATGTTTTTGCAACCTGCAAAAGCGTGTTGGTATCCGTAGACAAAAACAGCATGAAGCCGGTTTCCATCCCAGATGCCTACCGACTAAAACTAGCCTCTACCTAATTTCTATTCTGTAATTTTAGTTAAAAAACACTCCTTTGAAATATTTTTGGATCTTTTGCCTGCTTTTATTCAGTTTTTCTGCCTGCGCTCCTAGTGAAGAGGAGTTGATGAAAGTGGGTTTGGAAAAAATGGATTCTCAAAATTGGGCGGACGCTGTTGCCCAGTTTGATCAGGTCTTGGAAAAAAATCCAACCCAAATCACCGCCTTAAATGCAAAAGGTGTTGCACTTTTTCAGCTAGGAAAAATTAAAGAAGCCATTCCTCTATTTGATCAGGCGATTCTTGCAGATTCGAGTAATTACAAGCCTTGGTTTAACCGAGGTAATGCAAATATGGAGCTCAACAACTACAAGGCTGCATTGGCAGATTTTAACCTAGCAGCTGCGCTTGACCCCAGCCAACTAGACATCCTCTTTAATCGAGGGACGACTTTGCTGACCATGGAAGCGTATGAGGATGCGCTACTTGATTTTCAAGCAGTAGTTCAGAAGGAACCCAACCATGCAGAAGCACATTTCCGTTTGGCCAAGGCCAATTTAGGAATGAATGACCCTATCCATGGGATGGAATCACTCACCAATACTGTCAATCTGGATCCCAAAAATGGGGAAGCCTATTACCTACTTGGAGTCACCCGAATGAGTGCTTTAGGCCAAAAAAACGAAGGCTGTGCAGATTTAAAAATGGCCCTTTCCTTGGGTTACAAAGAAGCAGAAACTTGGATCAAGGACTTTTGTGAAGCAAAGTAATGGTAGAGGTAGGTACCGATATTTATAAAGCAGCCACGTACCTCAAACAGGGGCAGCTGGTAGCCATTCCAACCGAAACGGTTTACGGGCTAGCAGGGAATGCGCTCGATTTGAGGGCAGTGAGTTCCATTTTTGAAACGAAAAACCGACCCAGCTTTGATCCATTGATTCTGCATGTGGCTTCCTTGGAGCAAGTAAATCCATTTGTAACCGCATTCCCAGAAAAACTCAAGCGTTTAGCCGAAGCCTTTTGGCCAGGTCCCCTGACGGTCTTATTGCCTCGGAAAGCCAGTGTTCCCGATCTGGTAACTTCTGGTTTGGATCGAGTGGCAGTTCGGGTGCCCAACCACCCGCTGACCTTGGCGCTTTTAGCGCAGCTTGACTTTCCACTTGCAGCACCCAGTGCAAATCCTTTTGGTTACATCAGTCCTACACAGGCAGGGCATGTGGCCGCACAGTTGGGAACGCAAATCCCCTACATTCTAGACGGCGGCGCTTGTGCTGTAGGTTTGGAAAGCACCATTGTGGGAATGGAAGAAGAGCAAGTTGTGATCTATCGCCTTGGAGGGCTTGATATTTCTGAAATTGAATCCATCGTAGGACCCGTGATAGTTCAGGCACATAGCTCGAGTAATCCTAGTGCACCAGGTCAACTGGCAAGTCACTATGCGCCGCGAAAACCACTTGTCTTGGGTGATTTGATAGAACTCGTTCCGCAGTTGGTCCAGCAAGGAAAAAAAGTTGGGGTACTGAGTTTTTCTACCCATTTCCCATCGCTTTCTGCAGATCGCCAAGTGATCCTCAGTGCTCGTCAGGATTTGAAAGAAGCAGCGCAGCGTCTTTTTATGGCCATGCGACTCCTGGATGAAAGTGATGCCGAGCTGATTGTAGCCGAGTTTGTTCCAGACATCGAATTGGGCCGCGCCATCAATGATCGCCTCAGGAGAGCTGCAGCACAGCCTACTCACTAGGCTTAGTTTTTCCAATCGTTCTATTTCGTATTGGCTGGATTTGAGTTAAATTCGTCTCGATATTAAATCCATCATTAGTTATCACCTATTCGACCCATTCCCATGTCCTTCAATGTAAAAAATGTAGATAGCCTCAATTTCGCAAGTAAAAAAGCTCTGATCCGTGTTGATTTCAATGTTCCTCTAGACGAACAGCTGCATGTATCTGACGATACCCGAATTCAGGCGGCTGTTCCTACGATCAAAAAAATCCTTAAAGATGGAGGATCTGCCATCCTGATGTCACACCTAGGTCGTCCCAAGGGAGGAACAGAAGACAAGTATTCCCTGAAGCACATTGTGTCCGCGGTTGAGGCGGCTCTTGGACAGAAAATCAGCTTTGCAAGTGATTGCATAGGGGAGGAAGCCATTCAAAAAGCTGCGCAACTGGCTTCAGGTGAGGTGTTGTTGTTGGAAAACCTCCGGTTTTACAAGGAAGAAGAAAAAGGAGATGAAGCCTTTGCTGCAAAGCTCGCTCAACTTGGAGATGTGTACGTCAACGATGCCTTTGGTACTGCACACCGTGCACATGCCTCCACTGCTGTGATTGCTGCAAATTTCTCTCAAAAAGTAGCTGGATACCTGATGGAATCTGAGTTGACCAATGCCGATAAGGTACTAGGCAATCCCGAGCGCCCTTATACTGGGATTATGGGTGGGGCAAAAATTGCGGATAAAATCTTAATTATTGAGCGTCTACTCGAAAAGGTGGACAGCCTGATTATTGGTGGGGGCATGTCCTACACCTTTGCGAAGGCGCAGGGAGGAACAATCGGCACTTCGCTTTTGGAGGCAGACAAACTTGACTTCGTGTTGGAGTTGATGGAAAAAGCGAAGGCAAAAGGAGTGAACTTGATTTTGCCAATAGACACCGTGATTGCAGATGATTTTTCGAATACGGCTAATCAGGGATTAGTCAATAAGGGAGAGATCCCAGACAATTGGATGGGTTTGGACATCGGACCAAAGACCAGAGAGCTGTTTGGAAAAGTAATTTTGGAATCCAAAACCATCCTTTGGAATGGTCCTATGGGCGTATTTGAGATGGAGTCTTTTGATAAAGGCACCAAAGCCATCGCTGAATATGTTGCGAAAGCCACGCGCAATGGAGCCTTCTCGCTTATCGGAGGAGGAGATTCAGCCGCTGCGGTAAATAAATTCGGATATACCGATCAGGTATCCTATGTTTCTACTGGAGGTGGAGCCCTGTTGGAACACATGGAAGGAAAAGTACTTCCAGGTGTGGCTGCCTTGGCAGAATAAATCAAAGAAATAAGGCTATTTTTCTAATGGCCTTATTTCTTCATCTTTTCTTCATTTTCCCCACTTAGTTTCGAAAGTGAAAATCCTTTAAGCTCATGACTAAGATCCTATTCCTACTCGCTTTTCTCTTTTTTTCTGGGATTGCATTGGCCCAAACAGAGCCAGCGACCAGACCTATCCCCGGCAATACCAATGGAAGTGGGAAGAAAATAGGAATTTCGAGTGCTTCAAGAAGGAGTTCGATGCCTGGAGCAGTAGGTCCAAAAGTAGAAGGAGATGGGGCAGCAAAACCTGCCAAAGGAAATGGAGCTTCACTCTCCAATCGGCCTGATGGAAGGGTACCAAAAAACAGACCTGGAGGTCCTATCACCCGGCCTTCATCGGCTCCAGCAGGTCAACCTATCCGATTACCTGGCAACAAGCCTTCTGGGCCAAAGCCACGTCCTGGAGGAGGTTGATCGATCATGTTGAATTCTGGCGACAACCCCCTTTCTGACTTCTTTAGAAAATGAAAAAAGGTTTGATCCTTCTTTTTCTGCTGCAACTGCTCTATCCAAATCTTAGTTCAGCACAGGAATTGGAATCTAAGGGAGATTCAGTGGCTAATGAGTCAGGCAATTACTTGATTGCGAGTACTGGATTTCAAAATAAAGCCAGTTTTATGTCCAGAGATTTTGGTCAAAAAATTCCAATTTTCTCGACTGACCTGCTTTTTTGGCATGGATCAGGCGCCTATTTAGTTGCTTCCTTGAGTAGGTTTTTGACGACGGACCTTTCCTGGCAGAAAGGGGTAGGGGCTGGATTTTTTAAACCCCTAAGCCCCAAGTTGGATGTAGACTTTTCGTATCACCATTTCTTTGGTGCTAGCAACCTTAATTCCACGGGTCAGGATAATTTAGGTATGGCCCAGGGTACACTAGGGCTAGATTGGGGAATACTTTATTCAACTACTCAAGCACTGTATTTGGTGAATTCTCCAGGAGACTTTTTTATTACTAGCCGCCACTCCAGATATTTCGAATTGGATCATCCCATCACAGGTGGAGGGATTTTATCGTTTGAACCCCGATTTTCATTATTTCTTGGAACCAGTAATTATTACCGAATTGGGGGCTATGAATTTACGAAAACTCAATACCTAGAGACGCAGCGATTTGCCGTCCAGGGCTTGGAAATGGCCTTTCCCATCACACTGAACTATCCTAAGGTAGAGTTCCAGTTGGAACCAAGGTGGGTAATTCCTACCCAAGTTCCGGAATACGACACTTCTTCGGCTCGCTTTCAGTTGGCTGTTAAAGCTAGTTACACGCTTTCCCTAAAAAGATCAAGATGAGAATTTTACTAGTTGAAGATGAGCGTTCTCTTGCTAAGGAAATCCATGATTTCCTTCAATCTGAGCACTATGTGCTTGATGAGGTACGTACCAAAAAATCAGCTTCTGAAAATTTGGCTGTCAACTCCTATGATTTTGTCTTACTGGATCTGGGATTACCTGATGGAGATGGACTGGATCTTCTAAAGGAAGTAACGAGGTATCAAGAAAATGCTTCCGTCATTATCCTTACAGCACGAACTGAGGTAGGGGATAAACTTTTAGGATTTGAAAGCGGTGCCGATGATTACCTTTCCAAGCCTTTTTCCTTATTGGAATTAAAAGCAAGGATGCAGGCAATTTTAAGAAGGAAAAGTGGTTGGAAAAAAGATGTGATTCAGTTAGCAGGTTTCGAAATCCAGTTGAATGAGCCTATGATTTCCTTTGAAGGCCAAGAAATTAAGCTGACCAAAAAGGAATACATCTTACTTCAGTTTATGCTGATCAACAAAAATCGTGTGCTCAATCGCTTTCAATTGGCGGAGCACCTTTGGGGAGATCATTTGGATGACGACTATCAGTCCAATTACATAGACGTTCACGTAAAAAATATTCGAAAAAAACTGGGGGCTTTCGGACCAGTAGATTGGTTGGAAACTGTTCGAGGGCTTGGCTATAAAGTTATTGCATGAAATTATTTCACAAGCTCCTTGTTTTTAATCTGTTGGGGAAAGGGATCTTCCTGCTAGTTTTTTTAATGCTCAGTCCCTACCTACTTAGCCAGCTCATCATTGACAATACAGATGAGGAATTGCTTGCAAAAAAGGAAGAGGTGGTTAAACTTATTCAAAAAGCAGGTATTGAAAATTTCATCTCTAACGAAAATCCAGAACAAGGATTTGGCTCCTACAATATTCTAAAAGAAGAATACATTTTATTGCAGGCAGTACCTGCGGATTTTGAGATTGCTGAGGAGATTTCTAGTGAGAAAAGGATTATTGAAGAAGAAGAAATTAGCTACCGAGTAGTTGCCGATGTGATAGAAATTGCCGGTAGTCGCTACCTTCTTGAAATTGGCAGAAGCCTAACTACAATTGAAAAAATTGAAGCCCTATTTTTTCAAATTGCCATGGGGATCCTTTTTTTATTTTTAGCCTTTTCATTTCTATTGGACTCGGCCATCAGCAAACGAATTATGGCTCCGTTCAATAAAATTATCCAATCCAAAATATCTCGGATTAATGAGCCGCAGGAGTTTCATGATAAATCCATTCAGAGCACTACGAAAGAATTTGAACTTCTAGATCACGCGATTTCAGAGATGATGAAGCGAATTCAGCGATCATTTAATCAAGAGCGAATTTTTATTTCTCACGCTTCACACGAACTGAAGACGCCTATTTCTGTACTTCAATCCAAATTGGAGGCTATTTTCAGGGATGAAAATCTAAATTCCTACCAAAGCGAAAAGCTAATGGATATGCAGGACACCTTACAGAAGATGAAGAAATCTGTCAATGCCCTGCTTCTTATTTCTAAAGTAAACAATGCCCAATTTTTAAAATCAGAAACTGTTGATTTGAAAATGGTGGTTGAAGGGGTAGTGGAAGACTGGGCTGAGATTGCCGAGGAAAAAGGTCTAGAGATTAGACTAGGAGAAATTGACCCCTTTACTTATTCAGATACTAACCTTTCGCTATGTCAGATGATGCTTCAAAATGCGCTGAGTAATGCCGTCAAGTATGTAGAAAATGGAGGAGAGATCAGCCTTTCAGGAACAAAAAGTGGAGATAGGTATGAGGTGGTGATCGAAAATGATGGAGCAGGAATTGACGATACGTTAATCGAGCAGGTAAAAAATGGGTTGGTATTCTTGAAAGATGTATCTAAAGAAAAATCAGGGTTTGGTCTTCAAATCATGTATAAAGTAGCTCTTTTTCTAGGGGTTACCTTGGAAATAGGGTCCCAAAAAGGAAAAACACGGGTTTGTTTCAGTTTTCCCGTTAAAGTCTGACAGGACTAATTTTTTAAAAAAAAAATGAAAAAGATTCATTTTTTCATTTTCTCTTCATGTTGGAGGCTGTATTTGGTCTCATAATTTAAACTTCTTGTAATCCTTAAACACCAAATCACATGAAACTATTTAAAAACCTTTTATTACTGTCGTACTTGCTTTTCATGGCTGCATGTACTGAGCAAGATGAATTAGCTTCTATTGCTGAAAAAGCTTTGGAAGGAACCACAGCAATTGATTTGGCCCAGACCTCAGGTCAGTTGGTCAGCGGCACCAGCTTCACCATAGGAGGGAATTCATTCCAAACGGGAACGATTACGGGTAGAGTAGCAGCGACAGAAGAAACTGCTAAATCCCCAGGAGATTTGAAAGGAATGGATAAAGGAAAAGGAGGGCACAAAGGCATCATGGATGGATTGAACTTGCTTGCACCAAATGATGAGATCCTAGCAATAGTTGAAGCAGAAAGTGCCGGCGATATTCGAGGATTCCGCATGTATAAACTAGGAGGGGCAACGATCACCCATTACGATGCCTCTGGAAAAGTTGTTGAGCTTCCTGTGGCCACCACGGTTGATGGCCCTCATGGTGGACATAGTGGCAATCAATTCCCGGAATTAGACTCATTATTGAGTTTGATTGTGAAGTCAAAAGTGGATTTTGGGGCAGGTGTCACCGTTACTAAAAATGATCAGGATATCACGCGTAAAGGAGTGATTTTGGTCAGCAGAACTAAGGTTGGGATTGTGTTGACAGAGAAGGTTGAATTTCAGAATTATGTAGTCAATGGAATTCAAATCAGCGGCGTAAAAACCATTGTATCGGAATTTGATAAAGCTACAGGCAAGGGAAGTGTGAAGTCTACTGTGGCGAATGGCAGGTTCATCTTTGTAGGCGGAGAAACAGGGGTTTGGACTTCCGAAAAGGAAAGAAAATCTGAGGTGGTTAGAGGCACTGATTCTCGAAAGCCAATTAGTGGTAAAATCATTACCAATGTGAAAACAGCGATTAAGACTGCTTCTGGTACCGTAATTTATGCGCACCAGACCACGACCCCGCTCGAGATCGACCTTTCCTGTTCAGGTAAAAGAAGAGGCCCTACTTTGGGTAAGCTAGAGACAGCCTACCGCACCAATACTATCACCGTGGATTTTGGTGACGGATCTTGCACCAATCAAACCATTACCATCACCGTGAATGGTGTGACTACAACAAAGACTATTGGTGGCTAATTTAAAAAGCTGAATTAAAAAAAACCGATCTGATTGATTCAGATCGGTTTTTTTGTTTCACCTAGTCAGAACTGCTACCAACTAACTTGAAAAAATTACTGGGATCATCAGCTCACCTAAAACCTGATTTCCACCAGCACGGGGAAGTGGTCCGAAGGGTACTTTTTACCGTAGTTGTCAGTCAGGATACCATGGCGCAGCACTTCGAGTTTCCCTTGGACAAAAACATGGTCAATGATTCCATCTGGCATTCGGTCCCATTCGAAGGCGGTAAAGGTGCCTTTTGGGCCATAGGAGGGAAGTTTGGAGACCAAACGCGCATCTTTCCAGTTTTCTTTTTTGAAAATCACTTGGTAGGCTGGATTGTCAGGAGTCACATTGAAGTCGCCCATCCAGACTACTGGGAGATTTTCCCGATTCAGTTCTTGAATTTTGGCCTGCACCAATTTGCTGCTTTCCTCCCTGGCCTGCTGCCCGATATGGTCGTAGTGCACATTGAAGACATAAAACCGAGATCCTTCTAGGGAGGTAAATTTTCCCCAGGTGCAAATTCGATTCAAGGCAGCGTCCCAACCCTTGCTTGGGGCTTCTGGGCTTGGTGACAACCAAAATGTTCCCGAATCTTCTAATTTGTAGCGTGTAGGATCGTAATGAATGGGTGAGAATTCTCCCTTCGTAGCTCCATCATCCCTGCCCACACCAATGGAAGCAAAGCCAAGTCCTTCATTGAGTTCCTTCAACTGATGCGCTAGCACCTCTTGAGTGCCTACGATACCGATCTGGTGAAATTGAATCAATTGGATGACTTGCGTCGCACGGTCCTTCCAGAGGTTGCCTACATCGTTGGGATTATCCCAACGGATATTGAAGGTAGCAAGTCGGTGAGTTTGGGCTACAATTGGAGATGCAAGTAGCACCAAAAGCAAGGATAGGAGGAGGGTCGTAGGTCGAAGAACCATAAATTGAAACTAATTCGTGAATTGATTGCTATCTCTTAAAATTGCCTATTAATTTCATGAAATGAAAACAATCAATCCCAAAGACCTAGCTACTGCTGAACTTCAGGCCCTCTTGCAAGGTGCGGTGACTCCACGGCCCATCGCCTTTGTGAGTAGCATCAATGAAGCAGGAGCCGTTAATTTGAGTCCTTTTTCTTTTTTCAATCTCTTTAGTGCCAATCCACCCATCCTTGTTTTTTCCCCTTCTCGAAAAGTGCGAGACAATACCACCAAGCATACTTTAGATAATGTGCTTCAGGTACCTGAGGTGGTGATTCATGTGGTTGGTCATGATTTAGTAGAACAGATGTCCCTTGCTAGCACCGAATATGCTAAAGGAGTCAATGAATTTGTTAAAGCAGGATTGACTGAAGCACCTTCAAGTCTAGTAGCTCCACCACGGGTGAAGGAGGCTCCAGTGGCCTTTGAATGCAAAGTGCTTCAGGTGGTCCCGCTTGGCGCTCAGGGAGGAGCTGGGAATTTGGTGATTTGTGAGGTGCTACAAATTCACCTCGATGAAAATATTCTCGATGCTTCTGGAGCCATTGCGCCACTCAAGTTGGATCCTGTAGCTAGACTTGGGGGCAATTGGTATACCCGGGTGACGACTGATTCTTTATTTCAGATTCCCAAGCCCTTGATGACCCTTGGGATAGGGGTAGATCAAATTCCAGAAGAAATTCGGAACAGTCCGGTACTCAGCGGGAATAATCTCGGGAGATTGGGCAATGTAGAGCAGCTTCCCAGTCCGGAGGAGATCGCCCTTTTTTCTGCCCGAGAAGACCTGGAAGATATCAGGCGCCGCTTTCGGTTGGACGCAGAATCCTGGATCGATCACCTCCACCGCTGGGCCAAGGAAGAGCTGGAAGCCGGCAATGTCGACTTGGCATGGAAGATACTTTTGCAAAAAATCTAAATACAAAAAAACTCAGCGATTAAGCTGAGTTTTTTGTTTTTCAAGCTTACTTGATTACTAGATCCTGCGGCATGCGTACCTGTACCCCTTGGTAGTTTTTCAAGCGTTGAATTTTTTGGTAGAGTGGGTACTGGTCGCCCAATTGCGTTTGAAGGATGCGAACTTGTACCTGATCGCTGAATGAAACCATCAACTCTTCAAACCACGGTTTTTTCTCTGGATAGTACACCACCCGGTAATCATCCCCTGCTTTAATCTTCGCTGCCGCGATGCTTATGGCTGTATCCAAGCCACCCAACACGTCGACCAATCCTCTCGCCTTGGCTTGGGACCCAGTCCAAACACGCCCAGATGCGATTTTTTGTACCGAATCAGGATGCATGCCACGTCCTTCAGCTAC
>Ga0172372_10001227_pt1 | contig 39797 bp, 31 predicted proteins | sample LakKiv5m_2_FD_114544 | JGI IMG/M metagenome (GOLD analysis project Ga0172372, IMG submission 114544) | Freshwater microbial communities from Kabuno Bay, South-Kivu, Congo - kab_092012_9.5m | ecosystem: Environmental > Aquatic > Freshwater > Lake | place: Democratic Republic of the Congo...
GTTCAGGTGGAGTGCCTTATATTGCCAATATGCAACTAAGTCGTGAAGATGCGATTGAGCTGTTGGCATCAGGCAAGGCTGATGCGGTGGCTTTTGGTAGGGCGTATATTGCCAATCCAGACTTGTATGAGCGTTTATTGGTAGATGTACCTTTAAATGAGCTCAAATTGGAAACTATGATTGGCACTGCTGTTGCAGAAGGCTATATCGATTATCCAACTTTGGCTGAAACACAACACGCTGTAGAATAAAAGCCCTTATAGCGCCACATGCAAATTAACATGCGCGTGTGGCTCTGTTATATTTTGCCGACAGTCTTTCTTTGGGACGTATCTTTTGGCTACTCCATTTTGGTATAACGCAGCCTTGGCGCTGTTAAAACCGATTTATCAGTCACGTATTCGTAAACGTGCCGAACATCCTGAGCAATTACAACAAGAACTGCTTGAGCGTTTTGGCCCATTTCAGCCCGCTAAAAATTTACATGCCATTTGGTTTCATGTGGTGTCGGTGGGGGAAACCAATGCCGCGCAACCTTTAATTGAACATTATTTAAAAGCGGGACATCCCGTTTTAGTCACCAATACCACCAAGACGGGTCAGGCGCGTGCCAAATCATTATTTTTAAAAGCACCGTATTTAGATTTATTTCAGGCCGTATATTTACCTGCCGATCAGGTGCATTTAATTCGTGACTTTTATCAGAAATATCAGCCCAAATTATTGGTATTGGTTGAAACAGAACTGTGGCCAAATTTGATTGATCAGGCGCAGCATTTTAAAGTCCCGTGTTTGTTAATTAATGCACGGCTTTCGGAAAAATCGGCCAAAGGCTATGCCAAAGTTAAAGGATTGACACGTGGCATGTTACAAAATTTGCAGCAACTTTTGGCGCAAGACCTTGCCACGCAACAGCGTTTTATTTCATTGGGGATGCCTACCGAGCGTACAAACGTGGTGGGTAATATTAAATTTGATATTAGTGCACCGCCTGCTTTTATTGAACAGGCCAAAATGTTGCAGCAGGACTGGCAGCTGACAGGCCGTAAAGTGATCACACTGGCCAGCACCCATGCTCCAGAAGAAAAAGACGTACTGGCCGCGTTAAAACCAGCCTTGATGGCAGATCCGGCGCTGGTCTGTATTGTGGTGCCGCGCCATCCGGAACGTTTTGATGAGGTCTTTCACGCCGCACAGGCTTTGGGTTTGTGTACCCAACGCCGCAGTTTGGGACAAAGTATTGAAGCGGATACTCAAGTCTATCTGGCCGATTCAATGGGCGAAATGTGGCTCTGGTACGGTCTGAGTCAGGGCTGTTATGTCGGCGGTTCTTTAAATGAACCGGGCGGTGGACACAATATTCTGGAGCCGATTGCGCTGAATGTGCCGACCATTCTGGGTAAGAATTATTTTAACTTCCAGACCATTGTCGATGAGTTTGTCGACGCTCAAGCGGTGGTGGTGGTAGAGAATGCTGAACAAGCGGCACAGACCATGCTGGAGATCTTATCGGATTCCTCCAAAGCACTGACTTTAACTACCGCAGCACAAAAGATTATGCAGCAGAATCAGGGTTCACTGGCAAAGCATATTTCGGTGATTGATCAATATCTTTGATGATATTCTGATGGGTAAAGAAGCTGATTTTTATGGATTTACGAGATCAGCTTCAAACTGAGCCTTCTCTTTATCGATTTAATGCCAGGAACTCTGCTTTCTTTTACTTTTGTTTTGGTAAAAGGAGTTCTGCCTCGGACCGTTGTGGATGACATTTCCGCCTATCCAGTGATGGATTTGTTGAGTTATTTTCTTATGAATATTGTCCTTCTTGATCCTCGCCAAACTGAATCTGAACTGTGGTCGATTAGTTCAACGCGGCAGTTAGCGCATTTGCAACAGCATCTGGATATTCAGGTTGGTGATACCCTGAAAGTTGGGATTCGTGAAGGCAAACGGTATCTCACGGAAATTATCGAAATTACAGACAAAACAGTTCGTCTAAAACCGATAAAAGAAGAAGCTGTGCCAGCGAAATTGCCAGTGACGCTGATTGTTGCTTTACCACGGCCGAAAGTGCTGCGCCGTTTAATTATGGATGCGGTTACGGTCGGGGTGGAAAAAATTATCCTGATGCATAGCTATCGGGTCGATAAAAGCTACTGGCAGACGCCATTTTTACAGCAGCTGGAGCATTATATTGAACTGGGGCTGGAGCAGGCTGGCGATACTATTGCACCAAAAGTTGAACTGTACAAACGCTTTAAACCCTTTGTTGAAGATGTTTTACCGGGTCTGATTAGCGCCGACTGTCCCGCCTATGTGGCACATCCCTATGCAGAGATGCGCATGCCTGCCGCGATTCAGCATCCTTGTAGCATTGTGATTGGGCCGGAAGGCGGTTTTATTCCTTATGAGGTCGATCTTTTGATACATAACGGCTGCCAGGCGGTGAGTCTGGGCAACCGGATTATCCGCACGGAAACCGTGATTCCGTATGTGCTGGGACGTTTATTTAGTCTCTGAGCTGTCTGCCACGGATGGATCACCGCGATAGACTTTCACTTCCTGCACCGGGTAAGGAATGGAAATACCGTGTTCGGCAAAGCTTTGAATGACTTCTTCCTGAATTTTACTGATAGATGCCGCGCTATTGGTTTCACTGGTATTAATCCACCATTGCACGCGTAAATTGACCGAGAAATTGGCCAGCGCATCGACATTAACGCTAAATTCCGGCTGGGTCAGAATGGTCGGGTCACGTTTCAGAATGCAAATCACCAGATCTTTGGCTTTCTGGATGTCATCTTCATAACCAATACCGACCACAAATTCGCAGCGGCGGCGTGGAAAGGCAGTATTGACGGTAATGGCACTGGTATAGACCGTGGCATTGGGAATTACAATCCGGCGACCATCGGCCGAGCGTAAAAAGGTGGCGCGAATCTGGATATCTTCAACCGTACCTTCCAGTCCATTCACCAGAATGCTGTCGCCAATCTTAAAGGGCTCGCCCAGTAAAATCAGCACGCCGGAAAGCAGGTTCTGGAAAATATCCTTAAAGGCAAAGCCAATGGCAACCGAGCCAATCCCGAGGGCGCTCATCAGCTGGCCCGGGGTAAAACCGGGAATGGCAATCACCAGACCAATTAAGAAACCGAAGAAGATAATCACCGAACTGCCGACCCGGTTCAGCACCAGCACCAGATTCTGCCGGGTATAACTGCGGTTGGATAAGGTTTTTTTCACAAAAAACTTAAATAACTGGGCAATCAGCCAGAAAATCAGAATCACGCCAAGCGCGATCAGGAAATAGGGCACACGCTCCCAGAAGCCTTCCATGATTTTATCAATAGCAGAATAGGCATCATTGTATTTATGGGTATGTTCAATGACTTTCTGGGTGGTTTTTTCCGTGGCCTGTTGAATCAGCTCGGAAGTTTCTTGGGTGACTTCGCCCAGTTGGGTTTTTTCTTCGGCCACGAATCTGCCAGTCCTCAGCAATAAAATCGTATTTTGCCTGAAATTCGGCCGGATTTTAATAAACATTCTGCAAGCGCGCTGCCGATTTTTGCAAAGTACACTGCGGTTTTGACTACAAGCGGGTGGTTTTTAGAGATAAAGCTACCGCTTTTATACTGAAAAGTACGGCAAAGACATTGAATCTGCTGGTGTATCTGTGCTTAAAATTAAATCAATCGCTACGACCAAAGCATGATTGTGGTGGAGAAAAAATAAGCGTCATACTGCTGATATGCAGAAATAAAAAATTAAGTATGTGGCATATATCTCGTGATGAGATGAGAGAAGATCAAGGAAGTATAATATGAATGAGATCTATCCTGTACCCGAAGAATTTAAGAAAACTGCGCGTACCAACGAGGCAGAATATTTCGAACGTTATCAGCAATCCATTGAACAACCCGACGAGTTCTGGGCCGAGCAGGCCAAGCGTCTGGACTGGATTAAACCGTTTACTCAGGTCAAAAGTACCAATTTTGATCCGGACAATTTCAAGATTGAATGGTTTGCCGATGGCCAGCTTAATGTCAGTGCCAACTGTCTGGACCGGCATTTAAAAGAACATCCTTATAAACCGGCAATTATCTGGGAAGGTGACCATCCCTCACGACATAAAATTATTTCCTACCGTGAGCTGTACGATGAAACCTGCCGCTTTGCCAATGTGCTGAAGAAAAATGGCGTCACCAAAGGCGACCGTGTAGTGCTGTATATGCCAATGGTGTCCGAGGCTGCCATTGCGATGCTGGCCTGTGCCCGGATTGGTGCGGTGCACTGTGTGGTGTTTGGTGGATTCTCTCCAGATTCGCTGGCCAGCCGGATTGAAGACAGTCAGGCCAAACTGGTGATTACCGCAGATTCGGCCATGCGCGGCGGCAAGCCGATTTATTTAAAGACCAATGTCGATCAGGCCCTTACTGTGGCCGGTACCGAGTCGGTGCAGAATGTGATTGTGGTCCACCGGACCGGTAATCCGATTGAGATGAAAGCCGGGCGTGACCTGTGGTATCACATGGAAATCATGACGGTCAATGAAATTTGCCCGCCTGAGCCAATGAATGCTGAAGACCCGTTATTTATTTTATATACTTCCGGCTCAACCGGTAAGCCGAAAGGAGTGCTGCACACCACTGGCGGTTATCTGACCTATGTTAACAGTACTTTCCGTGAAGTTTTTGATATTAAACAGGATGATGTGTTTTGGTGTACCGCCGATGTCGGCTGGGTGACCGGGCATTCCTATGTGATTTACGGGCCATTATCGAATGGCACCACCACAGTGATGTTTGAAGGTGTGCCGCAATATCCAACTTGGGCGCGCACCGGGCATTTGATTGATAAACACAACGTCACGATTTTATATACCGCACCCACTGCGATTCGCGCCATGATGCGTGAAGGCGACAGCTTTGTACGGGAAAGTGACCGCAGCAGTCTGCGTCTGCTCGGTTCAGTTGGTGAACCAATTAACCCAGAAGCCTGGAACTGGTACTACACCGTGGTTGGTGAAAGCCGCTGCCCAATTGTGGATACCTGGTGGCAAACCGAAACCGGCGGGATTCTGATGTCGCCGCTACCAGGGGCAACGCCACTGAAACCGGGCTCGGCCACGCGTCCGCTGTTTGGGGTACAACCGGCTCTGGTTGATGCTGAAGGCAATGAGCTGGAAGGTGAAGCCGAAGGTAACCTGATTATCAAGGATTCCTGGCCGGGGCAAATGCGCACCATCTGGGGCGATCCGGCTCGCTTTATTGAAGCCTATTTTGCCACCTATCCGGGCAGTTACTTTACCGGAGATGGCGCGCGCCGCGATAAAGATGGCTATTACTGGATTACCGGCCGGGTCGATGATGTCCTGAATATTTCCGGACACCGTCTGGGCACGGCTGAAATTGAAAGTGCGCTGGTGGCACATGATGCGGTGGCCGAAGCCGCGGTGGTGGGCATGCCGCATGATATTAAAGGTCAGGGCATTTGTACCTTTGTTACCCTGCAAGCCGGTGTGGCAGAAAGTGATGAGCTGCGTACCGAACTGGTTAACTGGGTCCGGAAAATTCTGGGACCGGTGGCCACTCCAGATGCGCTGCATTGGGCACCGGCCTTACCGAAAACCCGTTCCGGTAAAATCATGCGCCGGATCTTGAGAAAAATTGCCGCCAATGAGCTGGATAGTCTGGGCGATACTTCGACTCTGGCGGAACCACAAGTGGTAGATCAGCTGATTGCCACGGTGCAAGCCAGCCGTTAAAAATAAATATTAAGATACCGCCTCTCGCAGGCGGTATTTTTATACTGAAAGCCGTGTAGCATAGCTGGACACGATGCGAGCACAACAGCCAGCTTCACCCACGACGAAACCATTGATCAAGGATATGATTTTCAGATGAACCCGACTACGGCCACTGTTTTAGACCCGCGTGAAATTGCCCGGCAACTGGCCCGCCAGTTTGCCCAGACCGCTGCTGAACGTGACCGGCAGGGCGGTAATCCCAAAGCAGAGCGTGATCTGATTCGCCGTAGCGGGTTGCTGAGTTTATCAATTCCGACAGAATATGGCGGGCAGGGTGCCACCTGGCCGACTATATTTAAAACGGTCCAGATTTTGGCACAAGCGGACAGCTCCTTGGCACATGTCTATGCATTTCATCATTTACTGATTGCCACCGTGCAGCTGTTTGCCCAGCCCGCACAATATCAGCACTGGTTACAACAGACAGTTCAGCAGCAGCTGTTCTGGGGCAATGCCCTGAATCCGCTGGATCGGCGTACCACAGTCACACCGGTTTCAGAAACTGAATATCTGTTTCAGGGCGATAAAAGCTTCTGCTCCGGTTCGGTCGATTCAGACCTGTTACTCTGTTCTGGTTATGATGCGACCGGCAGGCTTTTGATTGCAGTGATTCCGAGTACCCGGAGCGGCGTTTATTTTCTGGGTGACTGGCACAATATGGGACAGCGCCAGACCGATAGCGGCACGACCCATTTTGAACAGGTGTGTGTTCATCAACATGAATTGCTGCTGAATCCCGGACCGCTAAGTACGCCTTATGCCAGTTTACGGCCACTGATTGCACAACTGATTTTTGTGCATCTGTTTTTGGGTGTGGCCGAAGGGGCATTTGAAACCGCGATTCAGAGCGTGCAAGGTCAAAAAGCCTGGTCAAAATCGCGGGTCGAGAAGGCGGTGGATGATCCATTTATTCAACGACATTGCGCCGAGTTTTATTTGCAGCTGGAAAGTGTCCGGCTTTTGGCGGATAAAGCCGTGCAAAGTGTGCAGCAGGCCTGGTGCATCGGGCCGGAACTCACGGCTGAACAGCGCGGTGAAGTGGCGGTGGCCATTGCTACGGCCAAAATTGCCTCGACCAATACCTCTTTATATATTACCGAGCACATGTTTCAGGTAATGGGCGCACGGGCCACCACCGCCCAGCTGAATCTGGACCGCTTCTGGCGCAATGTGCGTACCCAGACTTTGCATGATCCGGTGGATTATAAATATCAGGAACTGGGCGAATGGGTACTGACTGGCAAAGTGCCAGATCCCAGTTTCTATTCTTAAGTCTTAAATCGCTTCATCCTCATTTCATCGAGTCAGAGCTTAAAATGAAAAAATCCCTCAAGCCGAGTCTTGAGGGGAAAATAAGAGGCCTGTTGTTGTGTTTATTTGATCCGGTATTACAGCGATGTTCCACTGCAAGCTTGCGGATCCAGGCTGCTGCAAGCCTGAATCCGCCGGATCAATGGCCAAGACTACACTCGGAAGAAGGGGATGCCAATGGGTCAGCCGATTACGCGACTTGCGGTTTGACCTTGTTCTGATGCAGACGCGATTCTGCTGCATCCAGACTAGGTACTGCAGCCGAAGGTAGTACTTCATCCTGCTCAATCTGTTTATTAATGCCCAGGTTCTGGTTGGCCTGCTGGGTTTTACTTTTCACCACTTCGGCGCGCTGGCCTTTGGCCGGTGCCCATTCCAGAATGGGCAGAGCGCGTGCCACCGCCAACGTAATCCGGTCATGCAGGACCTCGCTATGGATGGTGTATTGCGGGGTAAAGTCACGGTCTGTGGCATAGACGCCAATGGGCAAGGTTTGCGCCTGGAAAAAGCTGAATAATGGACGCAGCTGATGCTCCAGTACCAAGGCATGGCGGTCACTGCCCCCCGATGCCGCCAGTAATACCGGTACATCTACCAGCGCAGTCTGCTCGACAAAATCAAAGAAATGCTTGAATAGACCGGTAAAGGAGGCACGGTACACCGGTGTACCGACAATTAATGCATCCGCTACTTCAACGGCAGCCAGATCATCCTGCACGCGTTGTGGCAACTGCTTGCGGTAAACGGCACCGCCCAACAAAGGGGCAATTTCACTGAATTTAATAAAATGCACCTGAATTGGGGTGGCTTCACCCAGTTCATCAATAATGGCTTGCACCAAAGCTTCGGTTTTAGACGGATGATTTAAGCCGCCCGATACTGCGACAATATTGAGTGGTTTGGTTGAATTGAAAACAGACATAGGCTTACCTGAATTGTGGTTGATCTCGGAATGTCTGTTATTAATCAATAGTTGAATTACCCTGTAAAATAAGCAAATACAGAAAAGTTATCTGTTTTTCAGATAACTTTGAAATGGGCCATTAATAACTAAATTTAATGAAATAAATAATTGAAATTTATACTTATATGCGACTCAGATAAGCATCTGAATCAGGCTGATAAATATTATATTAAAATCAGATTTCCTATCTCAGATTTAAGAAAATGTAAGAAAATATGAATAATCGGACAAAAAATCTCGTTTAAGCCAAAAATAGTTCACTCTTGCATATCTTTAACTGCATTTGTATGGGTAGAATAGGAGCCATTGTGCACAAGATCTCTCACGTCACTTATGAATATTTTAATCGTTGATGATCATCCGCTGTTTCGTCATGCTTTAATTCAGGCTGTACGCTATAGCTTACCGCAAGCTCAAATTCATGAAACTGCTGCAGTCAATGAATTCTATGAACGTTTAGAAAAAGGACCTGAACCTGATCTTGTTCTCCTCGATTTAAATTTACCTGGCGCTTCGGGTTTCTCGGCGCTGGTGCATGTGCGTGCACAATATCCTTCAATTCCGATTATTGTGGTGTCGGCACATGAAGAAGTGTCGATTATCCAGCGTGCCATTGCGCATGGTGCCATGGGCTATATTCCAAAATCTGCCCATCCAAGCCATATTGGCGAAGCGATTCGTCAGGTGCTGGAAGGGGAAATCTGGTTACCGCCAAACCTGCCGGCCAATGTCAATTTTGACCCGCGTGCTGCCGATGAAACTGCACTGGCAGAGCGGATTCAGTCCTTAACGCCGCAGCAGTTCCGTGTGTTGATGATGGTGGCTGAGGGCTTGCTGAATAAACAGATTGCCTATGAACTGGACGTTTCTGAAGCGACGATTAAAGCACATGTCACGGCGATTTTCCGTAAACTGGGCGTACAAAACCGTACCCAGGCGGTATTGGCGATTAATGCGCTGAATATTGAAGAAAAGAAAATCTAAATATTGAAAAATATATAAAAAGGACATCAAATGATGTCCTTTTTGTTTTGCAGATCGGCTAAGGCTTAAGCCAGACAATCCTGTTTCGGTGTGGCATCGGTACAGAACAGCGGATTCAAAGCGCATTGCAATTCATCAATCTGTTCCTGAGTCACATAGTCCTGAGATTTTAAGTAGTCGGCAATACGGTCATCGCGCAGGCTTAAAAATGCCGGATCATAGACGCCTAAATCGACAAATAGTGCGGCAGTTTCCAGACTGTTAAAACGGTCTAAATAGACATCATTGCCATACATCAAGAAGATATGATCTTCATGGGAATGAATATCTACGCCTAGACGCTGCGCCAGTTCATGCGGCGGGGTTTTGATAAACAGTAAATCGGACAGTTCATCAAACTGGCTGGTATCCAGTTCGGTTTTATCAGTTTTGACTTTACCGAGCCAGGCTTTAAACACCAGGACCGCACCACCGCGCAGCAGCATGCTCCAGATCTGGTGACGGGTGGTGGCACCAAGACAGTCACATTCAGTTTCCAGCGAACGCAGCAGTTTCTGTTCCTGTTCAGACAGTTTTTCAAACAGGCCCAGTCCTTGCGGTTTATAGGCAGCCGGACTAAATACATCAAAATGCAGTTCATCAAAGACCTGTAAGGCCAGCGGTACAGCGGTCTGATAAATGGTATTCAGGGCTTCAATATGCGCATGTTCTAATTTGCTGTGCTGAAACAGGGTTTTCCAGTCGATGGCCGGCAACAGGGCATTGGCGCCATACTGGCGGTGAAACTGTTGGTTCTGCTCATGACCTTGCTGTACTGCGCTTGAAAGACTCATCAAAAAACTCCTCTAGGCTGGATGATGATCAGCTCCGGACAGGACGTTCAGGGGCTCATCTCCAGACTAAACACTGATCTTTTCTTTTTAATGTCTTTTTTATGCGCGTATTGCTACATATCAGATATACGACTAAAGTCTAATGTGTGTTTTTTAGTCAAAAAATAATTTTAAAAATCATAAGATTAAAATTTTGTAACCAGGTATACAGCTGTACACTAAGATTTTTGGTAGCCTTTGCCATAGTAAATAATTCAATAGAATTTTTTGCCAATGGCTGTCAGGCAGATAGCGCCTGTTTTGAGCAGTTTTGCCTAGCGGACTGCAATAAATCGCCATTTTCAGGTTAAAAATAAAAAACCTCTTTGCTCCCGAAGCCGCAAAGAGGTTTCAAAATATGTCAGCCTAAGCTGAAATTTTCAGACCGGATAACCAGGCCCGCAAGGAAGCTGGTTTCAGTGGTTTTTTCAGCAACACGATATTCAGCTCTTTCAGACGCTGCGGTAATTCAGGATCAGAATCGGCGGTAATTAATGCCACTGGTACATTTTCCTGACGGTTGGCCAGAATAAAGTCCAGACCGACCTTATTGTTATTTAAATGCTGATCGACCAGCCAGACCTGAATATTTTCCTGCTGGATAATCTCCAGGGCCTGTTCCGGTTCGGTGGCTTTAAAGACCTGATAACCCCATTTGCCCAATAAGGTGGCCATGCCTTCTAAGATGGTTTCATCGTTATCCAGACACAGAATCTTATAGGCCTTGGTTTTTAGCGGTACGGCCTGAAACGGTGCAGCCACGGCTTTAGGTGCAGCCACCACCGGTACTTCAATCATGAAGCAGGAGCCCTGTCCGAGGGTGGAATAAACATAGACCGGATAATCCAGCAGGCTGGTCATACGCTGCACAATGGCCAGACCGAGGCCCAGACCCTGTTCGCCCCACGGCGAGGTATGGCCGCAACGTTCAAATTCCTGGAACAGTTTAATGCGCTGTTCTTCGGCAATACCGGGACCGGTATCCCAGACCCCGATGCGGATATGCTGCGGACGCTGCGCAGAACGTAATACACCGACCACGACTTTGCCTTTGGCGGTATAACGCAGCGCATTGCTGACAAAGTTCTGGATAATCCGGCGAATCCATTGCGGATCGGTGTCAATCCAGAACTGGGCATCATGCACGGCAAACTGGATGCCCCGCTGTGCAGCAATAGATTTAAATTGCAGTTCCAGATCACTGAGCAAGTCATGCAGTGGATAAGGCTGACGTTTTGGCTGAATGGTGCCGCCTTCTAAACGGGCAATATCCAGCAGCGCAGACAGCATGCTTTCAGCGCCATGCAGGGCACGATCCAGTTGCTGCAAGGTTTTGCGGTCATCATCGGACTGGATGCTTTGCTCCAGCGCGGTACTGAACAGACGGGCTGCGTGCATCGGCTGTAATAGGTCATGACTGGCCGCGGCAATAAAGCGGCTCTTGGACATATTGGCCCTATCGGCCTGTTCGCGTGCCAGCTGCTGTTCGGCCAGGGCATCGGCCAATTGCTGGGTACGGTCTTGTACACGTGCTTCAAGAACTGCTTCATTTTCACGGAAGGCGGTAATATCGGCAAAGGTGGTCACGAAGCCGCCGCCTTCAATTGGATTACCACGCATTTGAATCACGCGGCCATCTTTACGGATGCGTTCAAATTCATGTGCACTGCCGACTTTCATCCAGTGAATCCGTTTACGCACGTGTTCTTCCACCGAGCCCGGGCCACATTCGCCGCGTTCGGCGTTATAGCGGATCAGGTCGGCAATTGGACAGCCGACATAGACAATATCTTTTGGATAATCAAACAGTTTCAGATATTGATTGTTCCAGGCCACCAGACACATGTTTTCATCGACCACGCTCACCCCCTGGGTCATGTGGTCAATCATGGTCATGATCAGGTTCTGGTTAAAGCGCTGCCATTGGGAGGCCTGGTCAAGAATATTGGCGACCTGACCTAGCGCCAGACCATTGTTGACCATCGCCGTGGTGAGCAGGGTTCGCGCCGATGCCGCGCCAATGGTGCCGGCCAGGTACTGTTCGGTAAAACGCCACCACATGCCGTTGGCATTGCTGTTTTCATTCAGCACCACATTATTCTGTTCACTGAACTGCCGGAAGGCCTGCATGGTTGGCTCATCGCCGGTAATGCGTTTGGCCAGCGTAATCAGGTCACCGACTTTTAAACGCGCCACATCCTGATGCGAATAGCTGACTTCATTGCTGGTGGTGTGCGATGGCAGCGGCTTGGTTTCATAGTAGAAGAAACTTTCAGCCTGAATCTGTTCAGCCACACTCGGGCGGAATATGCGCGATACCCAGACATACAGCAATAGGTTCAGACCAAGTGACCAGACCACACCATGTGTCAGCGGCGCAAATGATTCAAAACCTAACAGCGCTTCCGGACGTAAGCCATTAATACCAAATGGCCCCACAGTTAAATAATACTGGGTAATCGCCGAGAACTGTTCTGGCAGACTGCGCAGGACCGTTGGCCAGAGCAGGGTATAGGCCCACATGATAAAACCGACAATCAGGCCGGCATAGACGCCCTGTTTACTGCCGCCGCGCCAGTACAACCCGCCAATTAGGGCAGGGGAGAACTGCGCTACCGCACTAAAGGCCAGTAAACCGAAGACCGAAAGCTGGTCAATATCATTAAAGAAATGGAAGAACAGGAAGCCAAGCAGCATCACCGCCAGAATACAGATGCGGCGGGTAAATTTCAGTACCAGTGGCAGCCGTTTGTCATGACGCGAAATCAGGCCCGAGCGCCACAGCGCCGGCATGATCAGGTCATTACTGAGCATGATCGACAGCGCCACTGAAGACACCAGCAACATCCCGGTTGAAGCCGAAAAACCACCCAAGAAGGCCAGTAAGGTTAGCCATTCCTGATTGTAGCTGAGCGGTAAGGACAGCACCGCGACATCCGGAATCATCAGGTATTGCGGCGCGGCATGTAAGGCCCAGCTGGCAATCGGAATAATCGCGATGGTGGTTAAAATCAGATAAACGGCAAACCAGCGTCGTGCCCCGCGAATATGTTTTTCGTCGCGTAATTCGACCACCGCCACGTGGAACTGGCGCGGCAAGCAGATAATCGCCAGTGCGGCCAGCAGGGTTTGCACCCAGAAAGTTTCCGGTACGCCCAACAGCTGCACTTCATGGAAGGTCTGCGCCACATCATTGCTGATCTGTTTCAGGTTGTCGGCCGATTCAAAGACAAAGAAACCGGCCACACAGAGCAGGGCAAACAGCTTGACGAAAGATTCAAACGCCACCGCCAGCATTAAACCGCCGTGCTGTTCGGTGTTGGCAATTTGCCGGGTGCCAAACAGCATCGCCATAATTGCCAGCAGCGCGGTTAAAAACAGCACGCCGTTGGTGGTGCTTTCGACATGGGTGGTTTGATCCAGAATTACGGCAGCACTTAAGGCAATCGCGCGTAACTGCAGGGCCAGATAGGGAATAATCGCAATCACCGCCAGAATGGTCACCAGTGAGGCCAGGGCGCCACTTTTGCCATACCGCGCTGCCACGAAGTCGGCAATCGAGGAAATGGCATGATGCTGTCGGACCCGGCCCAAACGGCGCCAGATGTCATAGCCAACCGCCACGAACAACAGCGGCCCTAAATAGATCGGCAGGAAGATAATCCCTTCGCGCACCGCTGCACCGGTGGCCCCGTAAAAGGTCCAGGATGAACAGTAGACGCCCAAGGTCAGACTGAACAGCAGCATACGACCGCGCGTACTCAGGCGGCTCGCATGTTTTTCACCAAAAAATGCACAAATAAAAAGTAATGCAATATAAAGGGCTAACACCCCGATAATCAGCCAGCTGTTCATAATACCCGCGGTGTATTTATCTCGCGTTATAATACTCTATTCGTGAACGCATCAGTTTGAATTGCTCAAAATTTAACGACCAAAGTCTAAATTACAAGCACCCTACAAACTTGTTAGTTTTAATCATGAATATAATTCGAATTAAAAATTACGCCTAAGGCTGGGCGTTTCAAGGAGTAAAACTATGGATGAGGCTCAAGTAGATCGAATTCTACACAATCCAAAATTCAAAGAAATGGTTGCAAAAAAGCGTAATCTTAGCTGGACGCTTACCGCAATCATGTTAATCGTTTATGTCGGCTTCATGTTGTTAGTTGGCTATAACAAAGAGTTTCTATTATCTTCCATTTCTGGTGGCGTGACGACCTGGGGTATTCCACTGGGTCTGGGCATCATCGTGTTATCTTTCATTTTGTGTGCAGTGTATTCCTATATTGCGAATAACAAGCTGGATCAACTGAATGAAGAGGCGATGCGTGAAGTTGAAGCAATTACACATGAGAAAGGACCGCACTAAGATGAAATGGAATTCATTGAAAGCACTGGCTGCGTCTACTGTATTAATGTCAGGTATGGCATTTGCAGGACCAGATTTAGGTGCAGCAGAACAGCAGCCAACCAACTGGCCAGCAATTATTATGTTCTTGATTTTCGTTGGCGCAACTTTGTTCATTACTAAATGGGCAGCGAAGCAAACCACGAGCACCAAGGACTTCTATACCGCAGGCGGTGGTATTTCTGGTTTCCAAAATGGTCTTGCGATTGCAGGTGACTATATGTCAGCAGCATCGTTCCTCGGTATTTCCGCAATGGTGTTTATGTCAGGCTTTGATGGCTTGTTATATTCACTGGGCTTCATGGTGGGCTGGCCAATTGTATTGTTTTTGATTGCTGAACGTTTACGTAACTTAGGTAAATATAACCTTTCTGACGTGGTCTCGTTCCGTTTATCTGAAAAGCCAGTACGTACCCTTGCAGCATTTAGCTCGCTTGTTGTGGTTGCGTTCTATCTGATTGCACAGATGGTAGGTGCGGGTCAGTTAATCAAACTACTCTTTGGTTTGAACTACAACCTTGCTGTAGTCATCGTGGGTCTACTTATGATGGCTTACGTAATGTTCGGTGGTATGTTGGCAACAACTTGGGTACAGATCATCAAGGCGGTGATGTTACTTTCAGGTGCAACCTTCATGGCCTTCATGGTAATGCAAGGCGTGGGCTTCAGCTTCACCAACATGTTTGAACAATCAATTCAGGTGTTCTCGAAGGTACATGACCTGAGCCTGGCTGATGCAGCCAATATCATGGGTCCAGGTAGCCTGGCATCTAACCCGATTGATGCGATCTCACTGGGTCTGGCATTAATGTTCGGTACTGCAGGTCTGCCACACATCCTGATGCGTTTCTTCACGGTAAAAGATGCCAAAGAAGCACGTAAATCTGTTGTGGTTGCAACCGGCTTTATTGGTTACTTCTACCTGTTAACCTTCATCATTGGTTTCGGTGCGATCCTGTATGTGGCCAACAACCCGCAATTCCTGGATGTCGCGAAAATGGCAGTCACTGGCAAACTTGAGCTGGTGGGTGGTAACAACATGGCAGCGGTACACCTGTCTGATGCAGTTGGTGGTGACCTGTTCATGGGCTTCATTTCAGCGGTTGCATTCGCCACAATTCTTGCGGTGGTTGCCGGTCTGACCCTGTCAGGTGCTTCAGCAATCTCTCACGACTTGTATGCCAACGTATTCAAGAAAGGTCAAACTACACCTGAATCTGAACTGCGCATGTCTAAAATCGCAACTTTAGGTTTAGCGATCTTCGCGATGATTCTGGGTATTCTGTTCGAGAAACAAAACGTTGCCTTCATGGTGGGTCTGGCATTCTCGGTAGCTGCATGTGCGAACTTCCCGGTACTGGTTCTGTCGATGTTCTGGAAAGGTTTAACTACACGTGGTGCAGTGATTGGTGGTGTTGCTGGTCTGGTGTCTGCTGTCGTGCTGATCGTATTGTCGAAAGCAGTTTGGGTCGATACGCTGGCAATTTCTGATACACCAGTGGTGCCATTTAACGGTCCTGCAATCTTCGCAATGCCATTGTCATTCTTCTGCTGCTGGTTGTTCTCGATTACCGATAACTCTGCGCAAGCACAAGCGGAACGTAAAGCATTCGATGCACAGTTTGTCCGCTCACAAACCGGTATTGGTATCTCAGGTGCATCTGATCACTAAGATGAGCAGGTATACCTAGAAAAAGCCCCGCAAGGGGCTTTTTTTATGGCTGCGATTTTGGCTTGCTGGCCCAGTAGGCCTGTAGTTTGCGATATAGCGCTGATTCTTTTTCAAACCAAGTGGCTTTGGCATTGAGTAACAGCTTGGCGACCAGGTAGGCACCCGTGACCTGACCGACCACCGGTAGACCCAACAGCAGACCAATAAAGGCAATTTTACTGACCTTGATGCCAGATACTTTGGCCGCCATCCATTTAAATTCTGACCAGCTGATTTCCTGCTGCTGATAGCGCCGGAACAGTTCATAAATCGCCAGTGAAGCACTGGCCACGGAGATGGCCGGAAAGTAGTCCCAGAAATGTTCATCATTCGGGTCTTTGGCGGTGACAATTACATCAATCGCATCTTCCACGCTCTGGGTCAGCTCTTTGGTGCTGAGATCAGAACTTTCCAGACCCCACTGTGTCGTGATTTCTTCAGTGGCAAGCAGCGTTTCTTCAAGAGGGGCAGCAATCCAGTCTTTGCCGGCGCCAGTACCTTCGATGGCTTTTAGTTGGAGTTGCCAGCTTTCACCGCTGTGCTGATCGGCCAGAAGTACATCAAAATCGGTATGGTCGCACTGGTCCAGATACGCGGCATACAGACTGTCGCCATCTTCATGGTCTAGCCGTACAAATTCCATGTCATGCAACATGCCTTTGACCATCGATACCAGCCCGACAATCTGCTGTTCATCAAAACCCTGTAAATAAGCTTGAATATCTTCCAGAGGGGCGTTTGCCAGTTCAGCATGACTGCGTCTTAATGCGGCCAGTACCGCCTGATCCGCTTCAGTTAGTTGCGGCGTGTGCGCGTTCCAGGCCAGTTTGGCCAATACGGTGGTGATGGCCAGTGCATCAAAATTTTTACGGATATAGTGAATCGGTGAGGACGATCGGGTCATGGTTTAATCCTCTGGCTGGTGCAGCTGCTCTGCCTGAACCTGTCCCTGCTTTTTCCCTTGCTGGAACGCCTGTTTCCATACCGCTTTAATGCGTTCTTCACTGAGCCTTTCATTGCGGGCTTTATGAGAAAAATACAGATCGGCCACTTTCATAATCGCAAAAGTCAGGCCGTAGACCAGTGGAATGGTCAGCAGGCCGCCAAAGCCAAAGGTTACGGTTTTCCAGACCCCCAGTGCAATCTGCTGCGCGGCGATGCCCAAACCCACCAGCCCGATCAGTTCCTTGACCCAGTCCAGCGCTTCATTGTCGGTCAGTTTAATGCCGTGAATGGCAGCAATCCGGCTGGCAAAGTAGCCTTGTAAGGGTGTCAGAATCAGAATATCGGCAAAAGGCAGGGGCTGAATGGCGACACCGGCACAGGTGGCACAGGCCAGATGGGTGATTTTGGCAATCTTTTTATCCTGAGAAAGGTCATCCCGGAATTCAATCTGGGTGATTTCTTGACGTACTTTTTCTGTAATTTTCATACAAAGGAGTGATCTGTCTGCGCTTTTAAGCATGCTATGGTAATCAGAACAAAAAAGAAAGTGATGTCCGCATTACACCAAGATACCCAGGATGTGCCCATGCAAGCATTCATTGATTTATGGAAAGGATTCCGGCTGTTGCCTTCGGCCTGGCTGCTGTTAATGCAGTTTTTTATTCTCGTGTTGTCGCTGCTCAGTCATCATGCCACCTATCGCGTGCTGATCTGGATGCTGGGTGTGGTGGTGTTGCTGTTAATTGCCAAAGTCATTCGTCAGACCCCAATGTTTACTTTTTGGGGGCTGAGCTTTGTCACGGGCGCCTTGTTCTTTTCTCTGCTGATTGTGCTGGGGATTAACAACCCGACCGTGCTGGTGATTAGTCATGCCTTTGAAGCCGCGGCCTATTTAAGTGCGGCCTATGGTTTGCTGCGTTATATGTTTGAAGACCGTTACCTGACTCGCGATGAACTGTTTGCCGCCGGCGCGGTATTCACCTTAATTGCCTGGGCGTTTGCCTTTGTTTACAATATTTGCCAGATACTGGATCCTTCCAGTTTTTATCATCCGACCCAACCAGATTTACAAAGCTGGCTAGATCTACTGTTTCTGAGTTTCAGTTTGCAGTCTGCCACCGGCCTGTCTGACCTGATGCCGATTGGTCCGGCAGTACGGGTGATTGCCATGCTGCAAATGTTTTGCGGGGTGATGTATCTGGCCTTAATTGTTTCCCGGCTGATTGCCCTGCAATACATTCGTCATTTGCCCAGAAATAAAGATTAATCATCGGCTTGGGCTATTTTGTTACAGCAGTTCAATAGTGTTTTGATTGTAATCGGACTAAGCTGTGCGCGAGTTTAAGCTCACGACACTCATCTTTTGTTCACCTTTGCGGTGAATGCTGCCCGGACCTGAAGCGTCTGTCTATCATCTTTAAAAATAAAATGGGGGAGTTATGCCTTCCGAAAAATTGCCCTGGTGGGGCAATATCAATCCGAATGTATTTATCAGTACGGTCGCGGTTATTGCGACTTTTCTGGCGGTGGTGCTGCTGGCGCCCAATAGTTTTGAGCTGCTGACCCAGCGCATGAACCAGTGGATTACCGATTCTTTTAGCTGGTTCTACGTGCTGTCGGTGGCGGTATTCCTGATTCTGCTGATTTATATTGCACTGTCCGATATGGGCAAAATCAAGCTTGGTCCAGACCATAGCCAGCCGGAATATCATCAGGGTTCCTGGTTTGCAATGCTGTTTACCGCCGGCATGGGCATTGGCCTGATGTTCTTTGGCGTGGCTGAACCGGTGATGCACTATGTCTCGCCACCGGTCGGTGAGCCGGCCACCATCCAGGCAGCACAGCAGGCGATGCGCATTTCTTTTTTCCACTGGGGCATTCATGCCTGGGCCATTTATGCGCTGGTCGGGCTGGCACTGGCTTATTTTGCTTACCGTCACAATTTGCCGCTAAAAGTCCGTTCGGCCCTGTATCCGCTGATTGGCTCAAAAATTTACGGCCCGCTCGGAGATGGGATTGATACCTTTGCCACGCTCGGCACTGTCTTCGGAATTGCCACCACTTTAGGTTTTGGTGTGACCCAGATCAATTCCGGCTTAAATTATTTATTCGGGATTGAACAGAGTGCCAGTACCCAGATGATCCTGATTATTGTGGTCAGCAGCATGGCGTCTTTATCGGTGTTTTTTGGTTTGGACAAAGGCATTAAACGGCTGTCAGAACTGAATCTGGTGCTGGCGGTGGTGCTGCTGTTATTTGTATTTATAACGGGGCCAAGTATCTATCTGCTGCAAACCACCATTCAGAATATTGGTCAGTATGCCTCGAATCTGTTTCATATGACTTTTAATTTATATGCCTATCAACCGAGTGGCTGGATTGGTGGCTGGACCATCATGTACTGGGCCTGGTGGATTTCCTGGTCGCCATTTGTAGGACTGTTTATTGCCCGGGTATCCAAAGGACGCAGTATCCGTGAATTTATTGTGGGAGTAATGCTGATTCCAACCGGTTTTACTTTGGTCTGGATGGGTTTTATGGGCAATGCTGCGCTGTATAGCATTTTGCATGAGGCGAATCTGCAACTGATGACCGCGGTACAGCAGGATTCCTCGGTGGCCTTGTTTGAATTTTTAAGTAATCTGCCTTTTGCTTCCATCATGAGTCTGCTGGCGACCCTACTGGTGATGCTGTTTTTTGTTACTTCGGCAGATTCAGGTGCACTGGTCACAGACTTTCTCACTGCAAAAACAGAACATTCTCCGGTCTGGCAACGGCTGTTCTGGACCGTGTTGATGGCGGTGCTGGCGATTATCCTGCTGTTGGCTGGTGGTCTGAGTGCGCTCCAGTCGGCCACTATTATGAGTGCCTTGCCATTTACCTTCATTCTGCTGCTGATGTGCTGGGGCCTGCTCAAAGCCCTACGGCTAGATGTCACCAAAATGAACGCCTTGCAGGAAGCTCGGATTACGCCGCGTGCCATTCATAATCCACGCAGCTGGCAACAGCGTCTGGGGCTGATCATGCATTATCCGCATAGCCAGGCTGAGGTAGAACAGTATATTCAGACTCAGGTACAGCAGGCTTTTGAGAATATTCAGAAAGAATTCCAGAAGCGGCATCTGACCGTGTCGATTGATTCACTAGAAGATGGCCTGCGTTTAAAGGTCGATCATCAGCATGAGATTAACTTTATTTATCAGGTGGTGTCCCGTGAAACTGTGCCGCCGAGCTTTATGCCAGAAGTTACGACCGATGCACCATTTTATCAGGCCGAGGTATTTTTAAGAGAGGGCGGGCAGAACTACGATGTAATGGACTGGACCCAGGAAGATTTACTGCAGGATATTCTGGATCAATATGAACGGCATTTATATTTCCTGAGTATTGTGCGTAGTCCGGAATAATCATTTCTTTCAAACAAAAAAAGACGCTCATAGAGCGTCTTTTTTACATCAGTTTCTAAATCAGATTAGAAACGGAATTTAGCATTTAAGCCAACAGTTTGAGTGTCACGCACGTCACCTTCAGCATTAGCATTTACATAGCTTGCGCCAACTGCAACTGCTGGGGTGATGAAGTAATTTACGTTTGCACCCCAAGCTTTATCGTTAGCGATATCAGCGCTAGTTTCAGCATAAGAAGCACCTACGCTAAGAGCAGGTGTTAAGTAAAGATCAGTTTTTAATGCATAAGCAGTGCTTTCACCGTAAACAAGGCCAGTTTCAAAACCGATCGCCATGTTTGTACCATCAATTGCACCCACGTATTTAGTACGTGCAGTAATAGCGTCTTGGTCATCTGCGATTGTTTCAGATTCTAAAGCAGCTTTAGCAACACCATTAGAAAGGATGTTAAAAGCATCATAAGAAACTTGATCTGCAACGCTGGTATAACCTACAGCAACCAGGAAGTTTGGCGCTACTAAGGCACCAAGTTCTAAAGCATAGCGATCGCCTTGATCATCAGTTGCTAAAGCATTTTTGCTGTCATTAATTGTATGGCTATAAGATGCGCTTGCATAAGCTGGAACGAATTTTGTTGGAATGTAAGCTTCTGCTTTAGCACCATAAGTATGAGAAACAATATCTAAACCATTTTCATCATATTCACCGTAGTTATACGATAAAGAGAAGTTTGATGCTTGGTTTAAAAACGCAGCTTCAGCTAAAGGACCTTTAGTTGAATCAACATTTTTGAAGTAGTAAGTACCTTGAACTGCACCAGTGAAATTTTGCTCATTTACAGTGTTGTCGATGAATTCTGATTGACCTTGAACTTCGAATTGGTACGCTTGAGCACCGGTCATGGCTAATAATAAAGCTGTGGCTAAACCGAGTTTTTTCATGATAGTTACCAGTTTTGTTAAAAATGGATTAAACAATAGGCATTGTATTGTAACAATTTATTAAGTCAATGAAGACAAAGAAGATTACTTAGTTGAGTAATTGCTCTAAAATGTGTATAGGCGAAAAAGTAGTCAATTGATAAATCTGTTGTCAACCTAAAAAGTGTATAAAGAACAAGCAGCTAAATCTCATTTGCGAAAGAAAAGTGTTTGCTGCCTCACTTTTCTTGATAGTTAATCTGAATTGATTCAATATAAATTATCTATAAAAGCAATCTAATAAAAATGTGAAAAGCAGCGCATAAAGCTTAAAAAATGAAACTTAAGACCAGGATTATGTAGCTGAAATTGATAACGCTTTACTTTTTTTCTACGTTTTCTGGTTTTTATAGGTCTAAATTCGCTGACTATTAATACTGGTTAAACTAAAAGCAGACTATTTTAATAGGCTTTACAAAAAGTGTGATAAGTATCATAATGACTAGCTAAAGTTATACCGTTTGGTTAGCTTTATCGAAATTGTGATTTCGGTCATGATTTTTCTTGATGCAGGACTAGAGGTTAGAGGAACTGCACCGAGATTCTCCACAAAGTTTTACTTTTTATATGCCCAGCTTTCCCCAAGGCTGGGTTTTTTTTATGCCTGAATCCTGTAGCCAGGATTAAAAACCGCTTAAGCGTAAATTTGTGGTGCACTATATTGGTGCAATATTTCTTGGAGTAAAAAGTGCTATTGAATACATGGCCATAAAAAAAATCCCGGTTTTCATTGAAAACCGGGATTTTTTAGCCAAAATTTGCGGGAAAATTTATAATTCTGCTGAGGAATATCTAAAGTCGCCCCAATGCGGTGCATTATGCACTTATTTGATGCAGCTGTAAAATGTTTTCTTTAATTTTTTATACAATTTTTAAAAAATTATTTTTATTATATAAATCAGTTGCTTATATTTAATTTTTAAGAGAATGCAATCTCGGTTGCCCTTCAAAAAAATAGGAACTTACTCTAATTTCGTCGGTTTTTATTCAATTTAATCAATAAATTTGCTAACCTTGTCACAATTTTTTAGTTATCTTGCTGATTTATTCGACTTATAGTTGAATGAACGCTGCCGCTGTCCTGTTATTTTTTTCCTCAGCAGTGTGGTCATCCGCTTCAGGTCGTTGCTCTGCCTTTGTTGATTCAATACGTTCAGTTCATGCTCATGGTAGTGAAGTTATAAACATGTCCCATCGCTTGCATTCAGAGAATACTAAGCAGCGTCTTTTTATTTCTATGCTCATTATCATCCTGTCGATTCTGTTTATTTCGGTTCCAGTGACCCTGAAGAGTTATCGCTCTTATCAGCAGTCCGATGTGGTGCTGACCGAAATTTCAGTCTTACGTCATGTGGCCGATCTGGCTAACGAGATTTCACGCGAACGTGGTCCGGCCAATAAGGTCATGTCCAGTACTCCAGATGAACTGAGTGCCAACCTGAAAGAGCTGACCCTGTTTCGAGAGCGGGTCGATCTGCAGATTGAACACACCATGCAACTGTTAAATAGTGCCGGTTTTCCTGCACAGGCCAAAGCCTTGTCCACCGATTTAAAACCGGCTTTGGCAAAAGGACGTGCTGCGGTGGATGCCTATGCAGCACAACCCTATGCCCAGCGCAGTTCAGCACAGCTGGATCAGGCCATTCAGGCCATGTTTCGTGCCTGGGATGAAGTCTATGAGGTGCTGAAGCATGTCATGATGCAGTCGGAAGGCAAAAAGACCATGCTGTCGGAGTCCTATAGTCTGATTCTGGTACTGGCTGATTTACGTGATCAGGCCGGACGTCTGGCCTCGACGATTATGGCGGCCGTGACTTTTAAAGAACCAATTCCTGAACAGAACCTGGCCTATTCCTTACAGAGCCAGCGACAATCTTATTATTTATGGGATCTGGTTAACTCGATTCAGCCTGAACAGCATAAAACGCCTGAATATCTGGGACTGCATCAACAGGTTAAACAAAAATATCTGGATCAGGGAGTTCCCATTGTCAGCCAGCTGATTGAAGAAAGTCTGCACGCGCATCCGTATTCATTAAGCGGGACTGAACTGACCCTGAAGATTGTCGATAAATTTACAACGGTGGTGAATTTGCAGAAATATCTGCTGGATTATAGTGTCTGGCTGGCCCAGCAGGAGCGTCATGCTGCCTGGCAGCAGTTTATCCTGACGCTGTCGGTGTCGATTATTTCTTTGCTGGCGGCGCTGTTTACCATGGTCTATGCGCGTTTTAAGGTATTTAGACCTTTAATTGAAGCGCAGGATCTGATTTTAGAGTTATCTGAAGCCCAGCCGCAGACGGCCACAGCTCCAGATTCCTCACCCACCTCTTTATTTGCTGCACTCAAGCAGTTGCAGGCACGCTTGGCTGAACGGGATTTGCTGGAATTCCAGCTACGTAATATGGCGAATACCGATACCCTGACCGGAGTCTCCAATCGTCTGGCGCTGGAAGAATATATTCAATATCTGAACCAGAATCCGGACAAGCTCCATCAAACCGGTTTAATTATTATTGATATTGATGACTTTAAAGAGGTCAATGATCAGTATGGGCATATTGTCGGTGACCGGGTGATTCAGGGAATTGCCGAAATGTTAAAACACAGTGTGCGTTCATCTGACCTGATTGTGCGTTATGGGGGCGATGAATTCCTGATTCTGATTGAGCAGATTGATCTGGACGGGGCCTTGAGTATTGCCGAGAAATTACGTCAGGAAATTAGCCAGAATGTTCTGACCCTGCCGGGACTGGACACGCCGTTAAATATTTCTGTCAGTGCTGGGGTGGCCGCAGATGCAGGCAGCTGGATGGAGCTGTTTGGCCGGGCAGATCAGTCCTTATTTAAGGCCAAAGAGAAGGGGCGGAATAGGGTGGAAAGCGCCTTCTGATGTGAGCTCAAAATTTCGTAATTGATCACACCTATTCGGTATAGTTTTATACCGAATAGGTGGTTGTGTTGCCCAGCACGTTGCATAAAGATAGTGTTTATTAGACACAGATATGTAGCGGATATGGAACATCGGCAAAATAAAATAAGTGATGTCATTGATCAAGGTTTTTCAGGCTACCAGTGTCTGGTGATCTTGCTCTGTTTTTTGATTGCATTACTGGATGGTTTTGATACGCAGGCAGTTGCCTTTACCGGACCGGCCATCATTGATGCCTTTCATCTGGAAGCAAAAGCCTTGGCACCGGTCCTGACGGCCGGCATTATTGGCATGACCATCGGAGCCATGGGGCTGGGTATTGTGGGTGATAAATGGGGACGCCGCATCACCCTGATGATTTGTGTATTGCTATTTGGACTTGCGACCTTATTCACGGCGTTTGCAACACAGCTGGAACATATTTTTATTCTGCGTATTCTGGCCGGTTTAGGCATGGGCGGTGCGACGCCTGTACTATTGGCTTTGGCTGCCGAGTATACGCCACATCGTCATAAGGGATTGGTCACCACCGGAGTTTTACTGGCTTTACCGGCGGGAGCGATGCTGGGCGGATTACTGGCAGCTGCAATCTTACCCATCTGGGGCTGGCAGAGTATTTATGTGATTGGCGGGGTGATTCCGTTAATTTTACTGGTGATCTTATATTTTATTCTGCCCGAATCTCTGGACTACTTAAGCCAGAACGCAACTGATCAGAACCATCAGCGTATTCTGAAAATCCTGAACAAGATGTCCTCGCAATCTTTAAGGCTGTGCAAAAGTGATTATACCCGGCCTGTGCAGCCCCATCCGCCTGCCAAATTGGCGATCCTGTTTCAAAACGGTCTGGCTAAAACCACGATTGGGGTCTGGGGAACGTACTGCTTTAACTGGATTGCCTGGTTTATGCTGTTGTCTTGGTTGCCAACAATTTTAAAACAGGCCGGTTTGGCCGCAGACTATACGCCCTATGCCTCAGTCACGGTGAATGCGGCCTTTATCCTGTTTGCTTTGCCACTGGCGTATTACTTGCCTAAGCTGAATACCATTAAAATTTTATCGTTCATGTTTATCTGCGGGATCTTGATTGCGGCGGCCCTGGGATTGAGTATTCAATCGCAGCAGTGGGGGCTGATTTTCATCTTTATCGCACTGGCGGGATTTGGAGTTGGTGGTCAACAGCTGGCTCTGAATTATCTGGTGATTGCCTCTTATCCTGCGGAAGTCCGTGCTACGGCAACCGGTTGGGCAATTGGTATGGGACGTTTGGGTGCTATTTTAGGCTCTGCAATTGGCGGCACAATTCTGGCGGCATCGGGTGTCACTGGCTACTTTTTTGCCCTGATTGTCCCCTTGATGCTGGCTTTTATTTGTGTGCTGGCAATACGCAAAAGTTATCGTACCCATGCCATGCTGGATATGACGTCATAGGCATGAGTTTATAAAAAAGGGCTCCTCAGAGCCCTTTCATTTTATTTTAACATCGGTTTCAGGAATTTTCCGGTATGGGAGGCTTTCACTTTCACCACCTCTTCCGGGGTACCTTCGGCAATAATCATCCCGCCGCCGGCACCGCCTTCCGGGCCTAAATCCACAATCCAGTCTGCGGTTTTAATCACATCCAGATTGTGTTCAATCACCACAATGGTATTTCCCTTGTTGCGCAGCTCATGCAGGATGTCCAGTAGCTTGGCAATGTCATGGAAATGCAGACCGGTGGTTGGTTCATCCAGCACGTACAGGGTTTTACCGGTATCCCGTTTTGCCAGTTCGCGTGCCAGTTTGACCCGTTGCGCTTCACCACCAGATAAGGTGGTGGCTGACTGACCCAGACGGATATAACCTAAACCGACCTGATTCAAGGTTTCCAGACGGCGGTGAATCACCGGAATGGCATCAAAGAAATGCATGGCATCTTCGACCGTCATTTCCAGCACATCGGAAATATTTTTGCCTTTGTAATGCACTTCCAGGGTTTCGCGGTTATAGCGTTTGCCATGGCAGGCATCACACGGTACATACATATCCGGCAGGAAGTGCATGGCGACTTTAATCATGCCATCACCCTCACAGGCTTCGCAGCGTCCGCCTTTAACGTTAAAGGAGAAACGGCCCGCCGCATAACCGCGGCCTTTGGCTTCAGGCGTCTGGGCAAACAGTTCACGAATCGGGGTAAACAGACCGGTATAGGTGGCCGGATTGGAACGCGGGGTACGGCCAATCGGACTCTGGTCAATATCCACCACTTTATCCAGGAATTGCAGTCCTTCAATGGTGTCAAACTTTTCCGCACTGAGCGTGGTGGCGCCATTCAGCTGGGTTGCGGCCAATGGCAGCAGGGTACGGTTAATCAGGGTTGATTTACCCGAACCGGATACCCCGGTAACACAGGTCATCACGCCTAAAGGCAGGGTCAGATCGACATTTTTCAGGTTATGGCCACAGGCACCCATTAGCTTGATCTGCTCATCTGGCTTAGGTGGCTGGGTGCGCTGTTTTGGTACTTCAATCTTGAGCTTGCCCGACAGGTATTGACCGGTCAGGGAGTTGGCATTGGCCGCCAGTTCCTGATAGGTCCCTTCAGCAATCACATTCCCGCCATGTACGCCGGCGCCCGGCCCAATATCAATAATATGGTCTGCGGCGCGAATCGCATCTTCATCATGTTCAACCACCAGTACGGTATTGCCCAGATCACGCAGGCGAATCAGGGTTTCCAGCAGACGGTCATTATCACGCTGATGCAGACCAATGGATGGTTCATCCAGCACATACATCACGCCCATTAAACCGGCACCAATTTGCGATGCCAGACGGATGCGCTGGGCTTCACCACCCGAGAGGGTTTCGGCAGAGCGCGACAGACTCAAATAGTTCAGACCGACTGAGACCAGAAAGTGCAGACGTTCACGGATTTCCTTAAAGATCTTGTCGGCAATTTCGCCTTTGGCACCTTCCAGATTTAGGTTCTGATAGTAATGCTCGGCGTCACCAATCGACATTTTGGTAATCTGGCTGATGGTTTTGTCTTTGACTCGCACATGACGCGAAATTTCATTCAGACGTGAGCCATCGCAGGCATCACAGGCGGCATTGGAGAGATACTGCGCCAGGTCATCGCGGACATAATTACTTTCCGTTTCACGATAGCGGCGTTCCAGATGCGGCAAAATCCCTTCAAACGGCTGTACCCGGTTATGGCGACGACCACGTTCATCGACATAGCTCAGGTCAATTTTTTCCCGGCCACTGCCGTAGAGGAATTTTTTCTGAGTGTCTTTGTCCAGTTCATTCCACGGTGTATCCAGCGAAAAATCATAATGATCGGCGACTTTTTGCAGCATGCCGTAATAATAAGGACGCTGACGGTCCCAGCCACGAATCGCACCTTGGCTTAAAGAAAGTTCCGGATTGGGAATGAGTTTGTCGGCACTAAAATGGCTGCGTGTGCCCAGGCCGTCACAGACCGGACAGGCCCCAAACGGGTTGTTAAACGAGAACAGGCGCGGTTCCAGTTCAGCCACGGCACGGTCACATTCCGGGCAGGAGTGTTTGGCCGAGAACACCCGGTCCGGATGTTCGCCTTTCATCCACGATAAAATCGCAATATCTCCGCCTAAACGTAAAGCGGTTTCAAAACTTTCAGCAATACGGTTGCCCAAATCATCCCGGACTTTAAAGCGGTCGACCACCACTTCAATACTATGTTTTTTCTTTTTGTCCAGTTCTGGTGGCGGATCAATCTCCATGATTTCGCCATCTACCCGGGCACGGACAAAACCCTGGCTTTGCAGCTGTTCAAACAGATGGGTATATTCGCCTTTACGTTCACGTACCACCGGTGCCAATAGCAATAGGGCGGTACCTTCTTCCAGACCTTTGACTACATCGACCATTTCAGACACGGTCTGCGCCACCATCGGCAAGTCATGTTCCGGACAGTAGGGCGTACCCACGCGTGCATAGAGCAGACGTAAATAGTCATAAATTTCGGTAATGGTACCGACGGTAGAACGTGGGTTGTGGCTGGTCGATTTCTGCTCAATGGCAATCGCCGGACTTAAGCCTTCAATCGAGTCGACTTCCGGTTTTTCCATTTGTGACAGGAATTGGCGCGCATAGGCCGAGAGCGATTCGACATAACGGCGCTGACCTTCGGCATATAGGGTATCGAAAGCCAGGGAAGATTTACCTGAACCGGAAAGTCCCGTAATCACCACAAACTTGTCGCGTGGAATATCAAGGTTCACATTCTTCAGGTTATGGGTACGTGCACCTCGAATACGGATATGACTTTGGCTCATGCAATGATCCTAGAAAATTCATTTAAAACCTCTATATGATAGCGCATGAAAAATGTTCAAGTGCAGGCTTAAGGTATTTCTACGTCAAATTATGTCGGTTGATTGCAAATAAAGGCCAAGATCTGAAAATGACAACGATAAAAATTGTCAGGATAAAGAATGCAGGGATCAAAGCACGCAAGAATGAAAGAGAACTGTTGGCCCTGGTGCAAGTGTACTAATCTTGCACCAGGGCAAGTGATCAAAGATTAGTTGCTACTGTCCAGACCCGGCCAGTTACGCTGTGCATAGGCGCTGTCCCAGAACAGCCATTCCAGTTCAGCCGCGCGGGTATAGGCCTGACGCATTTTCGCCAGCGTGTCTTCATCACAGCGCTCGGCCACGCGGTCAACCGTGGCAATCACATTGCGCACTGCGGTATGGAATTCTTCGCCGGCATAGGTATCGACCCAAGCCTGATACGGGTTGTTGGCGACCGAGTTGCCGACAATATCTTTACCGACTTCGGCATAAATCCAGAAACATGGCAATAACGAAGCCAGCACCACCGGATAGCTCTCCGACCAGGCAGTGGCAACCAGATAACTGGTGTAATGATGGCAGGCCAGGGTCAGCGGTGTATTTTCAAACTGTTGCTTGCTAATGCCAAAATCCTGCATAAAGCCGTTATGCAACGAACGTTCCACCACAATTGCTACCTTGGCGGCTTCGGCAAACTGGATCACATCATCGGCATCAAAGGCTTTGGCGGCACATACTGCCAGCGCGCGGCCATAGGCCAGTAAATAATGCGCATCCTGAATCACATAATGGCTAAAGGCCTCACGACTTAGGCTGCCTTGCGCCAGTTCCTGGTTAAAGGGCAGGACCAGGGTGTTTTGATACAGTTCTAAATTCTGTTGCCACAATTGTTCAGAAAAACGCATGTCCGGTTCCTGTAAAGCATCAAGATCAATGCCCAAAGACTAGCATACTTGCACCGCAAAGATGAGCGGCTTTGATTTGTATCAGAATAAACAAAAAAGCATACGAAGTGTTTTGGCATCGTCATCAAAAAGCGTCATAATAGCGGCCATATCTCTATCGCCGAGGTCCTGCATGTCTTCAGCAGGATGCACGCGGCGCATTCGGTGTAATTCAAGTTTAATATTTACCGAATTTCTTTATCTAATAATGTCATAGGTCGATTTGTCATGATGAAACATTTTGGTTTCTCTATTGCATTTACGATCGTGTGTCTCGGTTTGTCTGCTTATTGGGGCTATACCCATGGTCCGGAAGCAGGCCTGAAAACCATGTTCACAGCACTGACCATTACGGCCATTCTAGCCATTATGGAAGTGTCGTTATCGTTTGATAATGCGGTTGTTAACGCATCAGTCCTGCGCGGTTGGGACCATTTCTGGAAAATGCTGTTCCTGACGGTCGGGATTCTGATTGCCGTATTCGGTATGCGTTTAATTTTTCCGGTGGTGATTGTTGCCGTCACAGCCGATATGGGCATGATGGAAGTGGTGCAGCTGGCACTGAATAATCCGAAAGAATATTCGGCCAAATTAATGGCGCATCATCCTGAAATTGCAGCATTTGGTGGTGCCTTCCTGTTAATGGTGTTCCTGAACTTCTTCCTCGATGATGAAAAAGACACCCACTGGTTCCGCTGGATTGAGCGCCGTTTATCCAATCTGGCCAGTGTACCGGCCATGTCGGTCTTTATTGCACTGGTGGCCTTGCTGATCATGGCAGCCAATGTGGTTGAGGACAAACGTCTGGTGGTGACCATGGCCGGCATCTGGGGCATCGTGATCTATATTGGCGTACAGGTATTGAGTCATTTACTGGGTGGCGAACCTGAGGTCGATGAAAATGGCAATGCGATTCGTCATGATGAAAATGGCGTACCGACCGGTGCGGTGAAAGCCGGTATTGGTGGCTTCTTGTATCTGGAAGTGCTGGATGCCTCGTTCAGTTTTGATGGTGTGATTGGTGCTTTTGCGATTACTTCAGACGTGGTGATCATCATGCTCGGTCTGGCGATTGGTGCGATTTTCGTGCGGTCGATGACCATTTATCTGGTAGAAAAAGGCACCCTGGATGCTTATATTTACCTGGAACATGGTGCGCATTATGCGATTGGTGCACTGGCCTTTATCATGATTGCCAGCGGAACCGGTTTACACGTCCCGGAAGTGGTCACCGGCCTGATTGGTGTGGCCTTTATTGTCTGGGCGGTATTTGCCTCAATTCAATATAAAAAACGTCAGGCACTGCACTAAGTTGCTGTCTGATCTGAAGAAGGTGCAAGCAATTGCACCTTTTTTTATGACAGGCAGTTCAGATGCAGAATATTGTGCTGAATATCGCAGCATCTGCAGTATGAATGATGTAGGATATTCGCATACAAAATTGTTGCACTTAGCCTATTGATATGATGAATGCCTTAGAACGCCGTTCAACTTTTGCCTTAAGCAGTATTTTTGCCTTACGCATGTTGGGTCTGTTCATGATTATTCCGGTTTTCTCGGTGGCAGGGCAATCCTATCAATATGCAACTCCGACCTTAATTGGTCTGGCGGTTGGGGTGTATGGTCTGACCCAGGCCATTTTACAGATTCCATTTAGCCTGATTGCTGATCGCTATAGCCGTAAACCACTGGTGGTACTGGGGTTATTATTGTTTGCCTTGGGCGGTGCCATTGCTGCAATGTCAGAGACCATTTATGGGGTCATCATTGGCCGGGCCATTGCCGGTGGCGGCGCAGTGTCTGCCGTGGTGATGGCTTTACTGGCCGATGTCACCCGGGAAGAACAGCGCACCAAAGCCATGGCCATGATGGGCATGAGTATTGGTTTATCCTTCGTGATTGCCTTTAGTGCCGGGCCGTGGCTCACCGGACTGGTCGGTATTTCTGGCCTGTTCTGGGTCACCACCATTATGGGGCTGGCAGCCATTGCCATGTTGCTGCTGGTGCCTAAAGTCACGCGCCATCATCGTAATTTCCAGCAGGGTTATCTGCCGCAGCTCAAACAGGTGCTAAAAATGGGCGATTTAAATCGCCTGCATCTGTCAGTGTTTACCCTGCATTTACTGCTAACCGCGATGTTTATTTATGCACCGCCGCAGCTGATTGAATATGCCGGTCTGCCATTGTCCAGCCATGGCTGGGTGTATTTGCCGCTGCTGGTGCTGAGTCTGTTTTTTGCCTTCCCCAGTATTATTCTGGCGGAAAAATATCGCAAAATGCGCGGTATTTTCCTGACCGCGATTGGCGGGATTATTCTTGGCCTGATCGTGATGATTTTTGGTTTTGAATCTAAATATATCCTGCTGATTGGACTGGGCCTGTTTTTTATTGCCTTTAACGTGATGGAAGCGCTGTTACCGTCCTGGTTATCGAAGGCGGCACCGATTCAATCCAAAGCCACTGCAATGGGCGTCAATGCCAGCAGCCAGTTCCTTGGTGCCTTCTTTGGTGGCATGATTGGCGGGCAACTGTTACTGCTGAATAACACCGCGATGGGTTGGAGTATTCTGACCGCAGTTGCTATAATTTGGCTGCTGATGAGTTTTGGTCTGGCCCAGCCGCGTTATCTGTCGTCGATGGTATTTCGCCTGCCTGAGGCCAAACAAACGGATGAGTGGACTTCTCAACTTTTGGCCATTCATGGTATTGAAGAAGTCGTGGTGATGTCTGAACAGCAAGTTGCCTATATAAAAGTCGATAAACAGCAAATTGATGATGCTGCGCGACAACAATTAACGCACTTGTTGGGTAAAGAGGTAGCCATTTAAGCATAACTCTTATAAAGTAAATAATAGAAACAAATAGGAAGAATACAGCTGATGCGTGGTGTAAATAAGGTCATTTTAGTTGGTACTTTAGGTCGAGATCCAGAAACAAAAACTTTCCCGAATGGTGGCTCGCTTACTCAATTTTCCATTGCCACCAGTGATGCGTGGACCGATAAAACCACCGGTGAGCGTAAAGAGCAAACCGAATGGCACCGTATTGTGCTGCATAACCGTTTAGGTGAAATCGCGCAGCAATACTTACGCAAAGGATCAAAAGTCTATATTGAAGGTTCATTACGTACCCGTCAGTGGACCGATCAGAATGGTCAGGAACGCTACACCACAGAAATTCGTGGCGAGCAAATGCAGATGCTGGACTCTGGTCGTCAGCAAGGTGAGCAGGGCGATAACGGATTTAACCAGCCGCGTTTTAACAATAACCAGGGTGGCTATGCGCCGCAGGCTCAAGGCGGTTTTAACAACAATAATGCTGGTGCTGGCTATGGTAACCAGGGCGGTTATCAGCAACCGAAACCAGCCCCTGCTGCAACACCTGCACCGGCAGATTTGGATGATGACTTACCATTTTAGTACACCCTAGAGACCATGTTTTGTAAAGTTTATAAAATTATTCTTTATTAGCAGTTAGTTACAAAAGAAATTTACAGACACTAGAAATAGTTCTGTAAATTTTTTTATTTAATATATTATGATATTTAATACTTAGATATTTTGTTAAATTTAATTATGATGTCTGTTAAAAGATTTGTAATGAGTAGTGTAGAGAGATTTGCTGTTCTTTTGAATAGTGATGGCGTTCCTATGACTTATCCAAATTTATATACGATCATTCATTTAAGAAATCGTGGTCAATCAATCAATACTATTACAGCTATTCTAGAAGATATTAAGTTGCTGTTTCAGTTATTGGATAAGTTAGGAATTGATTTGGAACAAAGGATTAAAAATAAAGATTTTTTAAAATTAAATGAAATCGAAGCTTTAGTAAATTTAACCAGTTTCAATCGTAGCCGATTAAGCGGGACAGCTTCAAAAAAAAAGATCATAAGTTTTCCAAAAAGTAATAACAAAGAGCGAGCTAGAGCAAAATTGGTTGTTACTCAGGACTATGTATCCAAACAATTGATATATCGGCGGTTAACTAATTTTGCTGAATATATTGGGTGGCTAGAGATATATTTTCATTCATCAGTAATAACAAGCACAAAAAATTTATTAACATCTCGTAGGCCTTGTAAGCCCATGGATAGTCAGTCTGAATATGAGTCCTTTGATGATGAGCAGGTAGATAAAATTTTAAAGGCGGTTAATCCTGATAATCAGAATCGTATTTTGATTTCAGATTACATAGTTTATAGAAATGAGCTGATTATCTATTTGTTTTTATACTTAGGATGTCGTAAAGGAGAATTATTAAATTTAAAAATTACAGATATAACCCCTCCTCAAGCGGGTACACCTTATCTGACTATTAGACGTAATCCTCATGATGATAGTGATCCTCGGTTATATCAACCTTTGGTAAAGACTAGAAGTCGATCAATTGCACTCAACCAGAATCTAAAGAAAAAATTGGATATCTATATTCTAAATCATAGATCGACAGTGCCTAATGCAGAGTTAACAGACTTTTTGATCTTATCAAATAAGGGGCAGCCGCTTTCAATTAATGCACTAGACAAAATTTTTTCAGAAATTTCTGAAGTCGTTTTATTCAATGTGCATGCACATGCATTTAGGCATACATGGAATGATAAATATACAGATAAAGTTCAGACTTTAATTAAATCTGGAAAAATAACAGAAGATCAGGCTGAGAGAGATCGAGCATATCTGATGGGTTGGATACCAAATTCACAAAGTGCGAGAAGATATTCAAGACGTGCAGAAAATAAGCGAGCTATGGAAGTAGGTTTAAGTATTCAAGAAAATTTTGAGGATAAAAAATGAGTAAACTACCTCAAGTCGATAGTTTAGATAAGTCGAAAAATACTTTTACTACATTCAAAGGCTATCAGGTTGATATTTATGATCATACATGGGTGTTGGATATTAACAACAAAGCTGATATGTCAAATCTTTCGAAATTTTCGGAGGAAGTTAGATCTGACGTATTAAATACTTTTATCAATTTTGCTAAATATAGCTCAAGCACACATGCAGCAGAAATGATCCGTTATGCGCTTAAATATCCTGATTTGACAGGTGAGTCAGAATTTACTTTAAAAGGAATTTTAGAATATAAAAAATATTTTAATGATAAAAAGTATGAATATAAATTAGCAAAGTTCAGAGTCTTTTTAAAAAAACTATACAATTTAGGATACTCTTCAGTAGATGACGAAATCTATGATTTAATGGATTCATGGAAATTAACTGGAAATGAAAAAGGTACAGCTGTTCTTTCTCTTGATCCAGATGAAGGTCCATTTAGTCCATTTGAATTCCAAGCAATTATTACTAGAACCAACGAATATTTAGCAGAAAATAGGATTTCTTATTATGAGGCTGCTTTAATTCGTGTTTTTTGTGCGACAGGTAGACGACCAATACAAATTGCTGGGTTAAAAGTAAAAGACTTATACGAGACCGATAAGTATAAGTTTAAGGATGAAAAAAAAGTTCATGTACTCAATATTCCAAAAGCTAAAATAAGAGGTGCTAGTGGATTTCGTTATGCTTTTCGTGAAGTAGGAATTCGTGAAAGTATCGTACAAATATTGTTTGAGCATACTCGAATTTTAAAGCAGAAATTAAGCAAAGAAATAAAACGAGAGCTATCTGAACAAGAGTTTGCAGAGCTACCGCTATTTTATGATTTTGAGAAATTGGTTAATTTGGATTGGGAAAATCGGCATGAAATTTCAGAAATTTTGCCAAAAGAAATTATTCATTTGCCTACGGTTGAATTAACCCAAATATTGAAAGGGGCGGTAAGAAAGCTTGGTGTTCGGTCAAGGGAAACAGGTAAGCCAATATTTGTTACTTCTTATAGGTTTCGTTATACGCTCGGTACAAATGCTGCTAGACAAAAAGCAGGCGTGATTGTCATCGCAAATTTATTAGATCATCATGATACCCAAAATGCACATTGCTATGTACAAAGTGTGCCAGAAATTGCACAGCAAATATCATCCATCATGGACGAGAGTTTACGCAAATATGCAGATGCTTTTCAGGGGAAAGTTGTAAAGGATGAGATTGAGGCTCAATCACAAATTGAAGATGCTAATCGAATTTCTTGTGTAGAGCAGGATTGTGATGTTGGCTCATGTGGTACACATCAATACTGTAACGATTATGCACCAATCGCATGTTATCTGTGTAGTAAATTTATGCCTTGGGCAAATGCACCCCATCATCTTATTTTAAAACAATTAATGAAAGAACGAGATGACCTAATAACAATGGGGTGTAGTCTTGAAGTTGCTGCCGTGAATGACCGAACAATTATTGCCATTCAGCAAGTCATTGATGCTTGTAAGGAGTTTAATCATGGATAATTTGATTTATTTTCCATCTGACAGAATCCAAACTCCTGACTCTGAAATTAAGCGGTTTATTGATTTTGTTAAGCAGTTATCAGAATTAAATGAAGATATTAGATTTGAAGACCATTATTGGAAAGGCGAAGTAAACTTTGTCAAAATGGGTATTTCATCCAAAGATAGATTACCCGAAAATCTTTTACATCATTCAATTCTAGAATTTGCAAAGGCGTATGTTAAGTATCAAAGAATTAATAGCAAGTTAAAAACTCAAGACACAATTCTTTCAATTCGGGCAATAGAGCAAATATTCTTAGACCGAAATAGTGAAGTTGATTTAACTAAATTGGTTATTGCTGATTTTGACTTGGCTGCTGAAAATGCTAAGAAAAATTACAAAGCAAGCTCTGCTTATCATGTAGGAAGACAATTAAAAATTCTTTTGGATTTTCTACGCCAAATAAAGGTATTAGCTTTGCCAGAGTGGAAAAATCCACTTAAAAAACCTGCTGATAAATCGATTGTGCTAGATGAGGAGTCAGAGGAACATAGAGAGTCTAAACTTCCTGATGAGGATGCGATTTTTGCATTAGCTGATATTTTCTCGCGGAAAGATTCAGAACTGTCAGATAGAGATATTTTTGTCACCAGTGCTGTGGGTTTGCTTCTAGCTGCGCCAGAACGAGCATCAGAGCTATTTTTCTTAAAGCAGAATTGTATCCACCAGGAAGAAGCCCAAACGCTTTCTAAGAGCAGTTTAGGGCTTACAGTAGATGGTTCTAATAGTGAAACTGTATTTGGTATTAGATGGTATGCGCAGAAAAATTTTGGGTACGATATTAAATATATTCCAGGTGTCATGATCCCAACTGTTCAATTAGCAATTAAACGATTAAAAAAAATTTCTGAAAAAGCAAGACTATTTGCATCTCTGTTAGAAAATAGTGATAAGTTTCCTCGACATGAATTATGTCCAGAAGTCTCTGATGAGCAACTGTTAACAAAAAAACAAGTATTGCAAGCGCTAGGTTTTGATGAGTCAAATTATTCGGATACAACAACAGCTAGAACTTCAGGCAATCAATTCTTGGCAGTAAGAGGTTTAGAAAGAAAGAATAATATATATAGTTTGAATGATTTGAATGAATTGATAAGAAGTCGCTTACCTGAAGGCTTCCCATATGTACCGTTTCAAGTGGGTGCTGGCATAGAAATAAAATGGTCTGAAGCGCTTTTCTGTTGCTTTGCAAATCAATTTCATACCCAAAAGCCAACAGTAACTACTGAGCTATGGATGCCACATATTAATACTTTAAATGAAGGCTTATCTTCCACCAAAAAAAAGAAGAAAGGACGTCATGAGTTAGCAAATGTTCAATCTATTTTCCAACGATGGGGATATGGTGACTACAGTGTGACTACACATCAATTTAGGCATCTTCTCAATACGATAGCAAATACCAATGGAATGGATAGCATGTTACTCGCTAAATGGTCAGGGCGGGCTGATATGAAGCAAAATCGAGTATATGACCATACTTCGGTTGAAGATCGTAATTTTAGCTTAATTGAGATGCAGAAAAACGAGGTTGGTACAGTAGATACTGATAGTACATATACATTCCAGATCGCTACACCTCGAACTCTACAAGAGTTAAATACCAAAACAACATTGTCCATGCACACTACCGAGTTTGGACTTTGTACACATTCTTATATTGATGAACCCTGCCTAAAATATAGAAACTGTCTTAATTGTACAGAGCATGTCTGTATTAAGGGGGATGATGAAAAGAAAAAACGGCTTCAAGATCGACTTAGAAAAGAAAAAATCTTATGGGCTAAGGATAAGGAGGCTGTTAGTAAAAATGTTACTGGTTCAACGGTCTGGTTGCACACTAGAGAGCTTACTATTAAACGTTGTGAACAGTTGATAGCCCTACTTGATGATCCAAACATTCTTGATGGAACGCCTTTAAGTTTGCCGCCTTCGGAACATGTGACACATCTTGATTTAGCGTATCAAAAAGCAGGTCGTAAACGTATCCCCATTATTGAGAATACTCAACGTAAAAAGCTTGAAGAGCAGTCAGGTTTACATGATTCTTTATCATTGGATTTATGGAGCTAATATGGCACAGCATCTAACAGATCAGAATGTACAAGATATTGTTGAAATTCTTGATTATTGGTCGCCAAATGAAAAGTTAACGTGGGAGAAGTTATGCAAAGCAATTGAAGTACAACTAGAGATTGTGCCTGCACCAACTCGCCAAACCCTACAAAAATTTGCAAAAATTAAGAACGCTTATGATCTAGGAAAAAAATCTCCAGCAGCATTAGAAATTTTAAAAGCAAAACAGCAAAAACTCCCTGCTAGTCTGAAAATCGCTCAAACTAAAATTGAGGCTTTGGAGGCCAAGAATGCTAGATTGGAAAAAGAAAACGCTATGTTGTTGGAACAGTTTGTGGTGTGGCAATACAATGCCCATAAGTATGGGCTCAGCATTGCTAAATTGAATGAGCCAATGAGCAAAAAAAGTTCGGATTGATTAACAATCGAAGAGCTAAATGAGTCCTTAGTTCAGAAGCAATAGTAAAGTTAAAGAACCAAAATAAACTGGATCTTTAACTTTCAATAGGATAGATAATGCTTTTTAGAGCAAGTTGGTATGCTTTCAACTCAATTATTTCGGACTTACAATTATTTCTAACATATAAAATTTTCTTTTTCATGCTTGGGAAATTAATTTCCAATTGTTTGTAAGCCTCTATTTGTTTTTCAAGGAAAGAAATTTTAAAACTTATTCTAGTTTCTTCTAGTCTCATTTTCGATAAATCTTCACTTTCATTGTTTATGCCTCTAAATATATTAATTTTCTTTGTCTCACTAAATAAAGAAAAGCGAGAGTTTTCATGGTTAACTTTTTTTTCTAAAAAACCTAATTCAACAAGTTTTCGAAGTATTCGATACATTCTTTGACGGTTAAAGCGATTACGTTCCTTTGTTGAAAGTGAGAGTGCAATCCAAAAGTCATTAGTAGTCCAATTATTAATGGAATATTGCTGAATAAGAGGTGGAAATTTTTCGAATAGCGGTAAATTGATAGTTTGCATTGGAAAAACTAAAAAACATAAAAAGAGGATTATAAGCCGTGGATACATAGTCCTCAAATTAGGATAGTTCTATTTTTTGAGCAGTTGATTCAAAACATGTCAGAACTAACAGTCTCTTTTGGTTTACGTGTTCGGGAACAAAGGAAGCTAAAGAAAATATCACAGGAAAAACTAGCTTTTCTTAGCAATATTGATCGCAGTTATATGGGACGTATTGAGCGTGGGGAAGTAAATATAACTATTGAAAAAATATATGAATTAGCGAAATCATTAGATGTGTCAGTGAAAGATTTATTACCAGATGATGTATGATTTGTAGAGTTTATAAATATGAAAAGAGGGTTCCATGAAGTTCAATGAAGATGCTCGCGTAAAAATTCCAACAATTCTTCATTTAACAAGGCTTGGTTATAAGTATCTTTCTTTAAAAGAACATACATGGGATATGGAGTCTAATATTTTCCCAGAAATTTTCTTGGAATCAGTAAGCCGAATTAATCCTTTATTTGAAAAAGATGATATTCAAAGAGAATTACAAGATTTAAAGCTAACTTTAGACAATGATGATTTAGGTAAAGTATTTTTTAGCAAGTTGATCAATCGTTCTGGTATGGTAATCCTCCCATAAATAACCGAAGTTAAAAGTAGAGGTTAAGCAGCCATTAGAGGTGGCTTTCCTTTGTTAGCTTGATGTGGTCTTTCATGGTTGTAATGCCACAACCAGTTTGTTGCATAATCTTGTACTTCA
>Ga0172372_10001228_pt1 | contig 39795 bp, 32 predicted proteins | sample LakKiv5m_2_FD_114544 | JGI IMG/M metagenome (GOLD analysis project Ga0172372, IMG submission 114544) | Freshwater microbial communities from Kabuno Bay, South-Kivu, Congo - kab_092012_9.5m | ecosystem: Environmental > Aquatic > Freshwater > Lake | place: Democratic Republic of the Congo...
ATGGGTAAAAAGCAGGATTTTCTCCGCGCCTTGGGAGAACACATCGCCCGGGTTCGAAAAGCCAAGGGTTACAGCCAGGACCGGGTCTACCTCGAGGCTGGCTTCTCGCGCGCGACCATGAGCCGCATCGAACAGGGGCTTGTGGATCCGCAGATCTGGACCCTCAAGCGAATTGCCGACACCATCGGCGTGCCCCTCAAAACCCTGACCGACCCCAGAAAAAAGGCCCCACCCGTTCGAGACTGATCGCCCCCCTGTCAAGGCCCTTGCTCCCGCGGCCGCGACTCCTCTCATGAGCTGATATCTTGAGGGGCGATCTGCGCTTCGGCACTCAAGGGATTCCCCCGCCTACCCGCCTCAGATATCAGACCTGCCATGAACCTCATCGCTCTCGCTTTAGGCATGGCTTGCGTACCCCCTCCTCCGTCCTCGTCCCAGGTCAGGATTCCGACCCTTGCGGACCTGGGGGCGACGGACCTTGACCTCTCGGAGGTCAATCGTGCAAGCGCGCTCCGGGGCGCAAAAGAAGCCGCTCAGGCCTCCGCCGGTCGGCCGTTTGATATTACCACCTCGGCCGAAGGCTTCCGCATGGAACTCGACAGCAACACCGTGGGTGCTCCCTCCGCAGCCGCTGCCAGCATGCGCAGCCGGCAGACAAGTAGGAACCAGAGCCGCCAAGCGACCAGCACCAGCTATTCCAATTACCTGCATGCAGTGGGCATGGTGGTGGCAGCCGACCTGACCACGGTTGGGGTCCTCGCCGTGCCCGCCGCGGCCATCGCTGCCGTCACGCAAGGCGTATCCACACCCGTGGGCACCAATGCTTGGATGGCCACCAACACGGTCAGTTACAACGGCCAATGGGTCAACGGCGTACTGGTGGTGGCCTGGGTGGAAATTGGTTATATCGCCCAACTCAGCCTGACCTCGTCGGACGGTGTGCTCCAAAACACCCCCTGGCTCACGGGTTTTATTTCCAAAGATTACAAACTCGGCTGGTGGGACATGAAAGACCAGTGGGGCATGTCGGTCGGTGCGCTTGAGTGGACTTCGGACGCAAGCGGCAACTCGCAGTTCGGGATCCTCTCCAATCAGGGTGATAGCACAGGTGACGTGCTGGGATATGCATTTGTAAACGGCGTCTCAAGCGTCGCGCTCTATGACTCTTCGGCCGATGAGCTCTCCTGGGTCGAAGTCAATCCGGACGAATCCGGCTCGCTGCGCGACCCTCTGTATCGATGGGGTGCAGAATCGTGCTGGAATACTCAGCGGCTCGACACGGCCTGCGAGTGAATGACCCGACAGCGCAATTTCAACGCAATTCAACTTCATCCAGCTCAAGTCCGTAAAACGCAGGCAGCGTCACTCCCAGACCGGCCGCGGTGTCTTCGGCAAGCTTCCCGCAATCACGACCAAAGGAATCGGCAAGGTCGCCCTCCGCGTAATTCACCCGGGACTGATAGTAGCCACAGGCAGCCACCAGGGTTGCCATCACATCAAGCTTGCTCAAGAGCGGAGTGCCGTCCTCAAGGCGGGTGCGAAGGCCGCCTCGGATTACCGAATCCATATAACTCAGTTGCGCTCCGTAGGAGCCGAACATCGAATCATCGCAGACGTCTCCGCTCTCGCCCGAGGTGCACTCCAAGTGATCACTCGAATCCGGAAACCCCTCTCCGATATGACGTGCCTCATGCACGAGCACGGCCGCCACACTGATGGCGCCATTCAGATCCGCAAAGTTCCGCGTGAACTCGATCCTGCCCAGATGGGCCCGCGCCACCGTGCCCGCACCCGCCTCCTCGAGATCCACACTCCGCAAGTCACTCACCCGCTCCAGAATGAAGCGCACGAGGTGGAGATTCATCTGAGAATAGCCCGAATCATAGCCGGCGGCGCTCAGCACCCGAGCCTCAGGCACGCTGCTTGAGTCCACGCTTGCACCCAAAAAATCCTGATAGACGTCCTGGCAGTAATCAAATTCGGAAGCGCTTCCAAAGATATCACCGTCGTCCCCGAGCGGGTAAAAGAGCAGGGTGTGAAATGCCCGCACCAGATTGCGGCGGATCGCGGGGCCGGGCGAAGCCGTGCTGGTCGCAAGCGCCGTATCCAGCGGCAGGAGATCGAGAATCGCAGTTTCGCACGCGGCACTCAGCTCCGGACCATCCGTCCCGGCGTCCCAAGAGGCTGCCTGATCCGGGCGGCATTCGCGCCGGATGTCTGCAAAATCACTCTCCGGGTAGGCTCGGGTACCGGGGACGTAATCCACCCCATAGCACGAGCCCCCGGCCGATTTCCCGATACATCCGGTGAGCGATGAGAGCAGGAGGCCGGTCAAACCAAAAGGCCCCGGCGCAATCAGAGGAACAGGGGCTTTTTTCCGGACGGGTACCTTGGCAACCCGGGTTTTGGGGGAATGAGGAACGACACTCCTCGCCCAGGCAGCTTCCGGGAGGAGCGGCTGAAAGAACGCGGCAGTCAACGCAAACACCATCCAAGACGGGGAACACACGAATCGACCCATGGGCAAGGTACCTCCAAAAGCCCAGGAAGGATCGCACGAAGAACGACCAACCGGGACCGAGAAAGGCCGACGGATGGGTATATCTATATCAAATTGAAATCATGGGACTTTTCCGGCCCTCTCAGGAGGGCTCACCCCGGACTCACTTGCCATCGTCCGGAATCGCAGCCGTCTCGCTCGCAGGCTTTTTCTCAGCCGCCGTGCCCTCGAGCTCCTCGGGTGCCGCGCCCGCCCAAAAATCCTGCATGAGCACCGGCATGCAGCCTTCTGCGATCGGAGTAGGGCCTTTTTGCTCACGCGACTTGAGAGCATTTTTCAAAGCCTCGTCGCGTGCGTCCTGCGTGAACCACCAATCCAGAGAGGCGTCGCATCCCGCTCCCTCGGGGATCTGATCCTGCTTCTTGCAGTCTGCCGAATCCGCCGGACACTTGAGCCGCACGTGCAAGTGATCATCGTGCGCGTACCAGGGTCTGAGTTTGCGCAGCCACTCGGTGTTGGCCGCATCCGCGCCGTGGGAGCGACAAAGATCCTTCTTGATCGCAGCATTCACGAAAATCCGATCCACTTCCGGAAAAGAGGCCGATCGCTTGATCAACTCCTGCACATCCTTCTTCCAGTACCGCTTGTCGAGTTTCTCGGAGTATTTGACCGGCACGAGACTCTTGGCGGCCGTCACTTCGCGTTCGCGCAAAGTGAGGCTCCGCTTTTTGGCCACCGGAGGGACCCAGAACCAGATATCCACATCGATCCCAGTCTGGTGGCTTGCATGACCGGATTTCATCCAGCCGCCGCGAGGAAGGCCCAGGTCCCCAACCAGCATCGGACCCACTTTCTCGCGGTCGAGCTCTGTTGCCAATTTTTGCAGGTAATCCACAAGGCTCGGATGCCCGTAGAAGCGTCCGCGGGAGAGCCGCATGATCTGATATCCTTGGCCATCCGGCGGGAGCGACTCGGCACCCTGCAGGCAGCCCATGCTTGCCGAACCAATCGACCGCGCAGGTCCGCGTGCGGGCTCCTTGATGAGCGCCCACGCGGACGCATCCGAGGGCAGCGGCGACGGAGTCACGGCGGGAGCGGGCTTGGATTCGGACGCCGGGGTCTGTTTGCGATTCTTCTTGCGCGCAGCTGCAGCCGGGGTCGACTGCAACGCGAGCCAGGATATCAAAATGGCGCCCACCCCCGCAGCCACCCAAGCTGCGCCCGATGCCCTGCGATTCTTAAACATGCGCTGCTCTCCCGGATGCTTGCATGCCGCCCGAGACTGGCCGCACACCGTTGACTGCCGTTGATACCTGCGGTTTTTTCCACGAAGTCCGCCGCTCGATCTCAGCCATCAAACTCCGGACCTCTCCTTTGCGGACTTCTTCCGAGCGCCCGAGTTCCTGAGCCCAGAGCGCGGACAAAGGATCGACCCAGGCGCGTCCGTGATCCTTGAGCGAGAGGAACACAGCCTGCCTGCGCAGCCAGAAATCCTCCAGATGCAGGACCTGTTCAAACCGCATGGAATAGACAAACTGAGCCGCCAACCAGGGGAACCCTTCCGGATCCGCGGGACACCCATTCGATATCAATTTGTCACGCGCAATTTCAGCTACTTTGAGTGCAGCGGCCCCATAGCGCGACCAGAGGGGTTCGGGAATCTCAAGCCCCTGCCCTTTGGCAATCGCACGAGCCCGAGCGATCGCATCCGGAGTGGCTTCGGGATTAGGGGCCACTTCGGTCCGGGGTGCTTGGAGCCGCATCGGGTGCGCAGGCCAGCACTTGGCGCGAGAGTCCTCGTTCCATTGCTTGAGCACTTTGTCGATGATCTCGGTCGCCATGGTCCGGTGGGTGGTGTACTTGCCTCCGGCCACGATGGTCACACCACCGGGACCGGGCTCGATCTCATGCTCACGGCTCACCTTTTGGAGGGACCCTGCCTGCGCGCCATTGCGGCCCGGGTCCACAAGCGGACGCACGCCCACGTAGGTGCTGATAATATCATCACGCGTGAGCTTGAGGTCTGGAAAAGAGGTTTGCAGGAGCGAGAGCAGGTACTCGATATCAGAGTCCGCGACTGCCGCCTGATCCGGATCGGCATGAGTCTCGCCATCGGTGGTCCCCACGACGACAACCCCCGGCCCGAAATCGGGCCTTGGAATCACAAAAGAGATCCGTCCATCCGACGGATGGCTCATGACGAGCGCGCCGGGCACGGGAATCCGTTTGAGATCAAAAATCAGGTGCACGCCTTTGCTCGGGGCAAGCCAGCGCTTCCAGTGGACGCCCTCGGGCGCGCCCTGCTCCAGCAACTTCCCGGTGATATCAGTCCAGGGTCCGGTGCAGATCACGGTGCGCGTGGCCCGCACGAGCAGCTCGCGCTGGGTTTCCTGATCCCGCACCCGGAAACCCGAGATTCGCGCGCCCTCCCATATTGGAGCCAGAGCTTCGGTGCGTGTGGCGATTGCAGCTCCTTCTTCTTCGGCGGCACGAGCGATTTCTACGCCCATCACGTCGTCCCACATGGAGGCGTCAAAGTAGCGGAAGCCACCGGCGAGTCCCTCTTTTTTGAGCGAAGGGATTTCCGCCAGCAGCTGCTCACGTGAGAGCCGCTTGTGGAACCCCGGAGTCCTGAAAAGCGCGAGCAGATCGTAGAACCAAAGTCCAAGATCCAGAATCGCCATGCCCCTCTTGGCCCCCTCATAGGCCGGCAGGTAGAACGGCAAAGGGCGCACCATGGCGGGCATGGTCTTGAGCAGCAGCGCCCGCTCCGCGAGGGATTCAAAGACAAGCCCAAACTCCAGATTTTCGAGGTAGCGCAAGCCCCCGTGAATGAGCTTGGAGCTGCGCGAAGATGTTCCGTAGGCGTAATCGTGGGATTCGACCAAGGCCACTTTCAAGCCGCGTCTTGCGGCATCCCGGGCAGCCGCCACTCCGGTGATGCCGCCGCCGATGATCAAGATATCAAACTTCTCTCGCTCCATGCGTCCGAGCGCGATTGCGCGCGCGCGATGGGAAAACTCCGCCCGTCCGGGTGCTGATTCGTGATGCATCTCTGTCTCCGTTCCATCCCGCCCCAAAAACTGATATTACACTCCCCGCTTGACTACGGATATCCCGAGCTCCACCAGCTGCTCGGGCAGAATCGCAGACGGCGACTCCGACATCAGGCAATGTCCCCGCTGTGTTTTGGGGAAAGCCATCACATCCCGAATCGGCCCCACGCCGCAGAGGAGTGCGGCCAATCGATCCACCCCAAAAGCAATTCCCCCATGGGGAGGTGTCCCGTACTGCAAAGCCTCGAGGAAGAAACCGAACTTGCTTTTGGCTTCTTCGGCGCCGAGCCCGAGCGTCCGGAACATGGCTTCCTGCACATCCGAGCGGTAGATCCTGAGACTTCCGCCACCGATCTCCACTCCATTCAAAACCATGTCATACGCCGAAGCCTCGATGGCGTCGAGGTTCTTGCCCGCAATGAAATCCTCGAAAAATTCCGGACGCGGACTCGTGAACGGATGGTGGCTGGCAAAGTACCGCTTCTCGCGCTCGTCGTACTCGAGAAGTGGAAAATGCGTCACCCAGAGGAACGCAGGCTCGCCCAATCCGGGCGCAGGAATGAGCCCCAGGCGCGCGCCCAGATGCAACCGCACCGCTCCGAGGGCATCAAAGACCACTTTGTTGCGGCCGTCCGCCACGAGCAGTACCAGATCCCCGTCCTTGAGCGAGAGGAGCGTCGTGAGGTGCTGTTTTTCTTCAGCGCTGAAAAACTTTGAAGCAGGCGAGTAAAGATCTCCTCCGTCCTGCACTTTGATCCAAAGCAGCCCCTTGGCACCATGTGACTCGGCCACACTCAAAAGATCATCGATGTCCTTGCGTGAAATCTCCTCGGCCTTGCCCTCGACCCGGATGGCGCGGACAGACCCCGCGAGCCCGCGGGAGTTTTTGATATAGGCCCCTTGGAATGCTTGGAACTTGCTGTTCTTGAAGACTTCCGAGACATCCTTGAGCTCGAGTCCGAAGCGCACATCGGGCTTGTCGCTCCCATAGCGACTCATGGCCTCGGCATACCGCATGCGCGGGAAGGACGACGGCACGTCGACACCGAGGATCTCTTTCCAGAGCTTCCGGATCATGGCCTCCAAGATCGGAAAAAAAGCTTCCTCGTCGAGAAAGGACTGCTCGATATCAATCTGGGAGAACTCCGGCTGACGGTCGGCGCGCAAGTCCTCATCGCGGAAACACCGGGCGATCTGATAATAGCGATCCATCCCGCTCACCATGAGGAGCTGCTTGAGCGTCTGCGGGGACTGCGGGAGTGCGTAAAACTGTCCTGGATTCACGCGACTCGGCACGATGAAATCGCGCGCGCCTTCGGGCGTGGATTTGTAGAGGATCGGCGTCTCGACCTCCACAAACGAGTGCTCTTCCAAGTGCCGGCGCACCAGCGAAAGCATGCGATGACGGGTCAGGAGGTTTTTTTGAAGCTCCGGCCGTCGCAGGTCCAGATAGCGGTGCGAGAGGCGGATGCTCTCACCCACGTCGATTTCGTCCTCGATCGGAAACGGTGGAGTCTTGGCCTCTGAAAGAATCACAAGCTCCGTGCAAGCAACTTCGATATCACCCGTGGCGAGCTTGGGATTCATCATCCCTTCGGGCCTGCGCCGCACCTTGCCACGGCACCAGATCACAAACTCACTGCGCAAGCGCCCCGCTGTTTCAAATGCCTGCAATCCGTTTGGTAGTCCCGGATCAAAGACCACTTGCGTGAATCCGTAGCGATCCCGGAGGTCCGCGAAAACCAACCCGCCATGGTCGCGCCGCTTGGAAACCCACCCGCAAAGGGACACCTCATCACCGAGGTTTTCCGGTCGCAGCTCCCCGCAGGTGTGCGTTCGAACGGTTCTTGGGATCGGAGGTGGAGCGTCGCCCGCTTCAGTGGATTTCATCCCCTCAAGTGTCCCCCGCCCCGCTTGCTCGCGCAAGAAGCAGCGAGAATCGCACCCGCGAAAGAGCGACTGCTTTTTGACGCCCCGGTACTGATATAGAAACTAGCGCCCGTCCAGGGCACACCCTTTGCTACCCCAGTCCCGGATGTCCCCGCTCCCGCGACGCGCCTATCACTGGAGAGGAACGTCCGATGCCTGGCATGACTGGGAAGAAACTGGTCCTTATGCCGACCGCATCGGGGCGCTACTCGACCGCGCGATCCACTACGCCATTTTTCTGGGTTGGGAGATTCACTCGCGGTTTCCCATGGTCGATGCTGACGGTCGCATCGAAACCCTGCTGAAAAAACTCGTTCGCCGGTGCGCGCGAGAGCCCGAGTTCCACGCTTACTTGCTTTTTTGGGACCATGCTTCGTTCTACATCGCCATGCGGGAGAAATTTCAACGCAGACTTTGGAGCAGCCTGCACCCCCGCATCCATTTTGTCTTTGACCCCAAACTCCCATGGGGGGCTTCGCACCACGAAAAAATCATCCTGATCGATGGAATTCACGCCTTCTGCGGGGGTATCGACCTTTGCAACAAGCGGCGCGACTACCCGGAGCATCACTGGACCGACCCGCGCCGCTCGCTCGACCAAAAGCACGAGAGCCATGGCCCCTACCACGATCGCGCCCTCGAAGTGCAGGGTGATATCGTCCGGGCGCTCCACGAACATGCGGCGCAACGCTGGTCCCGGGTGAGCGATATACCTTTTCCGGCGCACGATTCAACAGAGAGACAGGGGATTCCCCCTCGGATCCAATCCGGCTGGACCACCTACCTGAGTCGCACGGCTTCCTACCCTCGTCCTTTCTTCAAACGTTTCAGACGCGGCCTCCCGCATCCACGTCGCAGGGCGGGCATCGTCCGCGAGAACGAACGCCTCGTGCTCGCCTTGATCCGACAAGCCAAGAAAAGCATCCTGATCGAAGGTCAATATTTCTGGTCCAAACGGATCGCACGGGCGCTGATGCGCAAGCTCGCAACGCCCGTTACCAACCCACTGCAAATCACACTCATCCTCACCGATCTGACGCGGCTCCGGGCCCTGACCCGCCAGATGTCTGCGCATGGATATCAGTTATTGGCGGCACTCGAGGAAGCGGCAGACCACAGCGGAGCTCGACTGACCATCGGCTTTCCCGAGGTCCCTCCACCCAAGCACACGGACGGCTCGAGCAAGCCAGTCTACGTGCACTCCAAGCTCGTGATTGTCGATGACCATTATATCTCGATCGGATCCACCAACCTTGCGGCTCGAGCGTTCCGGGTCGACTCGGAAGTCAATGTGACACTCGAAGCCCGCACATCGAGTGAGCGCGAGTGCATCGAGCAGTACTTGCAAAGCGCGCTCACTCACTGGGGGCTCGGCGCCCCCCCAGGCAGCGCCGCGCGCTTGCGGATCATCAGCGCACGGGAGGAGCTCGCCCGATGGAGCTTCACGCATCCTTTTTTTTCGCGTTTTCCCTGGAAAATTTTCTTCGACCCCGAGGAACCTTGGTGGCGTTCTTTCAAACGGTGGCTGAAACGAGTGCTGACTCGATGAAATGCCAGGCGGCCGTGGCGGCTACCCGGGCAGTCCGGTCATCTTGGTCAAAGACCGGATTGAGCTCGAAAATCCCGAGGGACGGACACTTGCCGTGGGCGCCCGCATGCTCGACCATGGCGATGATATCGGACGGCCGGAATCCTTCCGCCTGCGGGGCCGAAACACCGGGCGCCGAGGCCTGCTCGATGCAGTCCAAATCCAGACTCACCACCACGGCATCACATCGGGCTGCGAGGGCCTCAAACTCCCGCACAAATCGCGCAAACGGCGCCCCGGGCTCCCTGAGTTCGGGCCAGCCCACCACCCGCACGCCTTTGGACTCAATATAGGTCCAAAGAGAGGGCGCATTGCAGTGTGATTGAATACCGAATTCCACAAAATCTTCGGGCCCGATCACCCCTGCTTCAAGTGCCAGATAAAACGGCGAACCACTCGTGCGCACGGGTTGAGGCGGGCGTACATCGAGATGCGCGTCCAAGTTGATGCAGCCCAGCCGGGCAGGGCGACCAAGTCCGCGGGTGAGCGCCTCACGCACACCCTGCAAGTGAGGGAATCCAATATCATGACCGCCCCCAACAACCACTGTACGATCATGCGCAACCTGGAGCTCCGCCACCCGGCGTGCCGTGAGATCGTGATTTGCAAGAATATCAACACCCAAGCCCCGCAAGTCCTCATGCACGCGGAGCGATGATTTGACCGGTGCACGTCCATTCAATCGATCCCACACGCGCCGGAAGGCCGCGGGTCCGTCGGCGGCCCCGATCCGGCCTCCCACGTGGATGACTCCCTGCTGATCGGGAACTCCCAGAATCCCAATTTTCGGCAAATTCGCGGCAAAGTTCATGTGAGCAGACTAGCGTGCAGACCAACCCTTGGCACTCTAAAAACCTCCAGCTCGATCACTTCAATTTGAAAAGGTGCATCTGGTTGGCACCGCCCACCACCGCTTCGTCACGTCCGTCGCCATCGAAGTCCCCAATCACTGTTGAATAGGCTTTGAAAGGATTACGCACGGACTTGGCTCGGGTGAACGCCACTGCCCCCGGAGTCCGCGAACAAGAATTGAGGTAAACGCTGTTCATCAGGCCCTGCTGATACCACTTTTGCGGATGACCGTAGTCTCCCGTGGGACCGAAGCTCGTGCTCGTCACGCTCCCGAATCCATATTGCACGAGGAAAAAATCAACACAGCCATCCCCGTTGAAATCTCCGGTCCCACAAGCGTGGTTCACCGTGCCCGGGTATTGACTCATATCGCCCGCAAGGGACTGATTGGCGGAGTCGTTATCGGCAAAAGCAATCGCTGACGGATTTGCTCCCGTCGAATTCAACAGCACCCTGCCCCACGCGGGATAACTCCAGACGTCTGGTGGGAACCCCGGCAGAAGCCCCCCTGCATGCACCCGATCCCCACAGCGGGTGCCGGAAAATCCAGGAGTACTGCTGCACTCGGCAGGTCCGGCGAGCAGAAGATCCACCTTGGCGTCTCCATCAAAATCCGCACTCGCCACACAGCGCGCCCCCTCCTGCTGAGCGAACGCTCCGGGCAGCGCTGCGACGGATTGCAGGACAAACCAATTTCTCCAATGGCCGACCGGAAACCGCGCGGGGGGCGATATCTGAATTTGGTTCCGGAATATCACATTGAAAGGAGGTCCGGGATCCTGATTGCGTTCCGGTCCTGCGGGAGACCCAAGGATGATATCCGGCAAGCCATCGCGATCCAGATCACTCAACGCCAAGGTTGAGAGCCGGTTTTTTCGCCCCTTGTGGTTGACGTCAACACTCAAGATCGGATCCGCGCCTCCAGGATTGGCGCCAAGCTCGTCATCTGCGAGCACCAAGCGATTGCAGGAGCCATTGGTGACTGCATCCCGCGTGCAGGTGGCAGTGCAAGCCGCGCCCTCGGTTCCGGGCGTGATGGAGTTGAACAAAATATTGGAAATCCCTTTGGGACGCGAGAGTACGATATCAGGCTTTCCATCCCGGTTGAGATCGGCGACCTCTCCGATATGTAGCGGATGAGCACCCGATGAACTAGCATCCCAGTTCCGGAAGGCAGGCGGCAAGCAGTTGGGCGCACTCTCCAAAACCGGAGGGGCGGGCTGGCCCGGGGCAGTGGCGAGTCCGTTTCCGCGGTTGAGCAGGAGGTGGACTCCCTGACTGGAAAGCTGAGCATGCCCCCTGAGCGCGTTGTCACCAAAAAGAAGCAGGTCCTGCCGTCCGTCTCCGTTGGCATCCAAAGCCACTACGGAACTTGCCGTGAAATTGCGGCGCAGGCCCGCGTTCTTAGGATCCGGCACCTGAAGCACCGCACTTGCATCGACAAATCCACCCCGGCCGTCATTGAGGTAAAGAAGGGTGCGGGCGTTGGGTACGATGCGGTCCATCACGGTATCGGACTCGATGGCGCCGACAAGGTCCGGACGTCCATCCCCATTGATATCAGTTTTGACGAGCTGTTTTACGAATCGGGCATCCAACGGAAGCCGATTGCGGTGCTGAAAACAGCCTGCGCCATTTCCAAAGTGCACGGCAGCCTGCCCCACAGGCAGGTGCAGCAGGTCCTGAAATCCATCCTGATTCATATCAGCTGCAACTATCCCTGGATACAAAGCCGCAAGGGGGAACTCCTCGCCCCGGGATGTCGTGCATTTACTCCGCCCACCCAGCACTGGTGGCGACTGACGTAGCGTGTACGATAGAACGGTCTGCCGATTCCCGGGCAGCGCGTGCCCGACCGCGAGGAGCAACCGCTCAACCTCACCACCACCCGCCTGCCGATCCTGAATCACTTGTGCGGACTGCACGTCTAGGGGCTGTCTCAATTCCGTGGGAAGAAGATTCAGACCCAACCCCTGATCGATGCGCGATACTGATATTTCCCCGGCTGCAGAGGTCGAAACCCTGATGAATTTGGGCAGACTATTGCGTTCGCCACGAGAGTCCGTCGCAAAAAAAGAACTCTGCTCGACGCTGTCCACGCGGCCAGCGCTTGCGCGCTGATAGAGCTCACCCTCGATCGGACCTACGCCTTGCGCCGCAGGCGGCGCCACGGGGATCTGACGCTTTTCCAAGATCAATGCGAGGCGTTCTTCATCCGAGCGCGCACCGGGAAACAGCACGATCTCCTTGCTGCCATCTCGATCCAGATCCAGCGCGACCGCAGCGGTTGCGGAAGCCGCAATCCGCTGCAATCCCAACGGGTCCTCGCCTGCGGGAAGTCCCACGCGGGTCCAATCCACAAACTTGCCGTTGACCGCATTGAGTCCGTAGATATGAAATGCCCCCCCGCCCACTTGGGCGACGGCGCTGACCACCGCATCCGGGCTCACGTGCTGAGCTCTGGAGAAATCACTGACGAGAATTTCATCTCTTCCATCCCCATTGAGGTCCGCAACCGTGATCCGCGGATCCGCCACCACGAGTCCACTGCCTCCCTCGAATCGACGCGCAACAAAGAGCCCCCGTGCCCGCACCCTCAGTGTCTGTCCCAACCACGTGAGAGGAATCCCCTCCATACGGAATCGGAGACCGGTGGCAAATCCGCCCTCCATTTGATATTCCGCAACTCGGACTGCAATTTTCTCTCCGGTGGAATTCTGCAAAAAAACCTCGGAATCCGGCAAAAAGCTCCGTCTGTCCCCAATTTCCCAGACCGCCTTGAGTCTTGGTTCCAAGCACAAGGGATTTGAATCTCCGGAGACACACTTTGCAAATGCCCTCGCCGCGATCGGGATCTCCAGCACCTGAGTCTGCTGGCCCGAATCCAAAGTCTGCGAAGTCACTACCCGGGACACTCCCACCACGGAGGGCGCCCAGAGAACTCGCGCTTCCTGCGGGGTTTGCACAAAGATCTCCGGATAGCGATCCCCATCCAGATCGGCCACCGCGAGACGCAAGGCTTGGTTGAGACCGGAAGCCAAGACACGATCGGTTGAAAGGCCCGTGAAAAAGATCCTGTTGATATCATCTCCCGAAGCCGCGATGAAGTGCTTGGCGCCCGCAGGCGCAAGCCACCCCTCCCCGACCAGAGCAAACCCGGCACCGCCGGAAAGGTAGAGACGCGGCTGCTTGGAGATATCAGGCGCGGGTGAGCCGGAGTAATCTGCTCCGACCCCCGAGATTGCGATCAATAGATCCGGGCGACCGTCCTCATCCAGATCGGGACTGACCACGGAGCTCGCGTGAGACCAGTTCCCTTTCTCTTTCGAAAAAAAAGAAGCCGTAAAATCCCGGAATGCACCATCCGGCTGCTGAAGGAGGAGTTTGGCATCAAAGCCGCGCTGAAGCGTGAAAAAGTCCGGCCTGCCATCCCGATTGTAGTCACCGACAGTGGCGCTGATGGTCTCGGCCCAGTAGGGTGCGATTTGCGGCGAAGTGATATCGACCCATTCGGTGTCAAGCGCCCGGACCGTATCGATCCCGTATAGCGTCACGGTGAACGCGAGGATCATCGGAATCGTCGTCCCTTTTGACTCTCGTGAACTCCTCATCATCCTGCCCCGCTCATTTGACGTTCCATGACCTGCCTAGCCAGTGTGATGCCGGGGGCAGTTTCTGCCTATATGGGTCAGCATTGACACGTACGGGAAGCGTCCAGAGATCGACAGAACCGGGTGAAAGACCTGATCATGAGGACTGGATGAGCTCTCCCCGAGGTCTTGCCTCCATCAAGAAAGCCGCCGGCCGGGTGGTCGCTACCCTCGCAACTCGGGGGCTAATATCATTTTTACTGCTCGCGGGGCTCCCGCTCCGGGCCCAGGAGTACGACCCGGAATCCCCCGACCACCCTCAGGTCGTCAGTCCCAAGCCCGGTAAATCCAAGATCGAAACCTTGGAATGGGACCGCGAGAGCCTGTCGCTCGAGCCCGAGACCGGCACTGACCCCAAGGACAACCGCTGGCAGGTCACACTCCGGGGAGTGTACCCCCAGAAAAATTGGAATCTCCTCCAGGGATCCAAAAGGATATCCATCGAAGAGAAGAACGGCCTCTTTGAAGTCAAAATTCCCGTCAAAGGGCGCACGGCCTCGGTCCGCATATCTGGCGTGAGTCCGCTGGGCGTCGTCGAAACCGAAGAACTGCGCATCTCGGTTCCGCAGCTCGAAAAGCTCACTGCCCCCCCACCTCGACCAGATGTGATTCCGAGCGCCGGCGCCTTTGTTCAAAACGCCAAGTCATCGGAGCGCAGGTTCACCACTCAGACCGCACTGGGCATGACCTCCATCAATTACACGGAAACCACTCGCCCCGACTACTCAGCGATTGCCCTCACCGCACGCATGGGTCTCACTTACGTCCTTGCGCCGCCGCAGTGGGAAATTGGACTTTCCGGCTACAGCACACTGACTTGGCTTTCCGAATCCGCCCCCGACAACATTCGATTCATCGGCATCAACGCGCGCCTGGGCTATATCATCCAGCCTGCGCGCGCCCGCTGGCGCCTGGGCCTGGTCGCGGGCGGCTACTTCACGACCACGCAAGTTTCCGACGGAACCTTTGGCTTCCAGAACATGACGGGCCCGCAACTCTACCCGAACTTCAGATACACCCTGACTCCCAAATCCCGCATCTCCGCCTACTTCAAGTACTCGCCGGTCAGCGCCGGACTCTCCCTGATGAAACTCGGAAATAATGAATTGGCAGTGGGAAGCACTTACACGCGGGACTTCGGCAATGGACGCAACTGGGGACTCACCCTGGATTACGCGCGCATCCGCCTTGAATTCGAACTGGTCGAAATCGTCTCCGAGAGCATCACGGCTGGCGTGACCCTGGGATTATAAGGCGGGATCGCTGGGATCCTCAAACCCCAGAATATCAATATAAGTCACACCACGCGCAACGCCGGAAGAGGGTGTGGCCGCCTGTCCCTTGATCCGGATTTTTTTCTTGGAGAAAAGTTCCTTGAGCTTGGCGCGCGAAAGGTTGCTGAGATCGATGCTGCGACCCTGGGTGCGCAAGGCTTCGATCAGAACGGCGTCGAGCCTCGGCGCAGGGCTCGTGAGATTCAGGGTGATCCGGAAGGAACCCCGAGGCCTGGGCGGGACGACAACTTTGTTCTCGGTTTCGGCTTGCGACATGCATCACCCTTGCCCGTTTCCTGTCCAAATTGCCAGCTACGATTCAGGCTTGAGGCTTCCCCTTTTGAACAAACTTTGGCAGTCCTGAAAGTCTATGAGTCAAAACACCGCCCAGTCGGGATCCAAACCTTGGATCCTTTTCGCAGCCCTGATCCTCGGAGTGGTCCTCGGGGCCCTAGCTCATCCGTTTCGAGATGCCGAGTGGCTCCAGATCCTGAACGGCACCGTTCTTCATTCCATCGGGCAGATTTTCCTGCGGCTCATCTTCATGGTGGTGGTCCCGCTGATCTTTTCAGCGCTCGTTCTAGGCACGCTTGAACTCGCGCGTGGCAGCGGAGTGGGCAGAATAGCGGGGAAAACCCTGTTTTTCACGCTACTGGCAAGCTCCGCTTCGGTGCTCGTGGGCGTGGGCCTGGTCCAGCTTTTCAAGCCGGGTGTCGGGTTCCCGATGGATCCCACCGCTCTGGCTGACAAGGCGGCCGAGGTAGGCAAACTCCAGAACAACGCCTCCCAGGCCAAAGGCGCCGTCGCGGCCTTGTTGGACCTCATCCCTAAAAACCCGCTCGATGCCGCAGTCAACGCACTCAACGGCGAAATGATCGCTCTCATGGTCTTTGCGCTGATCTTCGGGATCGCCTTTGCCTCCGTCCTCCGCGAGCGGGGCGCCACTGAGCCGGCACCTCTCGAGCGCGTGCTCGAAGATATCATGGCGGCCTCCATGAAGGTGGTCGGGGTGGCGATGAAGCTGGCGCCGCTCGCCGTATTCGCGATGATATTCCAGAACATATCGAAACTGGGGCTCGGCATGCTCTGGAATTTGGGCGCTTACTCGGGGCTGGTGATCCTGGGACTTTTGATTCAGCAATTTGGCGTCTACACGCTCCTACTCAAGTTGTTCACGCGGCGCTCGCCACTTGCGTTCTACAGCAGCTGCCGAGAGGCCTACCTTTACGCCTTTTCGACGGCCTCCTCCAATGCGACCCTGCCCACGGCGCTTGCCACAGCCGAGGGGAGGCTTCAGATCCCGCCACGCATCTCGCGATTTGTGCTGACCGTGGGGGCAAGCGCCAATCAGAACGGGACCGCTCTTTTTGAAGGGATCACCGTGCTTTTCCTGGCGCAGGTTTACGGGGTGCAGCTGGATTTCCTGCAGCAATGCCAAGTCGTGGCCATGTCGATTCTGGCAGGCATCGGGACGGCGGGCGTCCCCGGGGGATCTTTGCCGCTCATTGTGATCCTGCTCCAGAATCTCGGGATCCCGGCCGAAGGCATGGGCTTGATCCTGGGCGTGGATCGGTTCCTCGATATGGCCCGCACCACGCTCAACGTGAGCGGAGATCTGGTGATCGCGGCCCTCGTTTCCGGCGAGGAAGGCCAAGAACCGTCTAGCTGATATCTTCTGGCTCGCCGCGCTCGCGCTTGCGGGCGCGGGCGTCTTCGATTCGGGTCACAGGCTCGATCACGACATCCTGCGCCCGATTAAAGCGCGACTCCTCCGCGCCGGACGGGTCACGCCAAGCAGATTCAAAACCACCCGCTCCAGTAGGATCCACTCCGGGGAATTCGCCCGGACGCCAGACCCTGAACTGCGCTTTGGACTTGAGAGCACCCCAGACCGAGCGTCTGAAGAACACTCCGAGACCGATCAGCCAGAGCCCGACCAGAGGGTCCACACCACCTTTGGCCACCTTAAGCTGAAAGCCACCCGCCAGAAAAAGGACGACCGAGGCCATCCACGCGAGTACGGGTTTTGATATCAGTGCTTTGAGCCCACCCTTGAGGGCGAGCGGCGCAAAAAGCGCCCGCACTGAGGGCGGGAGTCGCAAGAGGATGGAACTCCCCACCACGAGCAAAAATCCCGCGACCGAGGCCAGCATCAGGCCCCAGAACGCCGTCCAGAAAAGAAAAAACGTCCCGGCCGACGAGAGCGCATGAACTGCGCTTGAAGAGCCAAAAATCCAGACAGTCAGGAAGACGAGGACGGAAAAAAATAATCCGGTCATAGCGTTTTGAGGTTCACCGACTCAGTAAGCGCCCAAGATCTCGACTTCGGTCGAACCCTTTTGAGATTCGATCTCGGAGGATTCGCCGGCCCGTCGCCCCACGAGCGCATCTCCCAGCGGGGATTGCACCGTCACGACTTGGACCTTGTGTCCGGCCATATCGATATGCATCCCGGCCGCCCCGGCGCCCACCAGGAAAAACCACCCGGGCTTGCCGTCGAGTTCAGCCTGCACCAGGGCTCCGGCAGATATCAGATCGGCCGGCCCCCACTCGCGCACGGGCAGGTCACGAAACACCACGAGCAGCTTCTTGAGTTCGGCTGCACGCGCAGCCTGTGCGCCGGCAAGGTAGCCCGCCTCGATGCTGCGCGTGTCGTGCGAGTCCTCGGAGCGGCTCTCTTCGTGGGTGGCCGCTTCATGGGCCGCCTGCGCGGAGCGCTCGATCGTCTCGAGCTCAGCCGTCAGGCGGTCCATGATCTTACGGACCAATTCGGTTTTCTGAATGGGCGATCCAGACAAGCTTACTTGGCTTTCTTGGCTTTGCCTTCGAGCGCGGCCTTGAGCTTGTCACCCAAGAGTCCGAATCCACCCGTTGCTTGAGAGCCTGCTTCTTTTGCGAAATCACGCCAGTCTTCCGAGCCCTCGGCCTGCGGAGGTCCAAGCGTCACGCGGCGCTCGCCACGCTTGATTTCAAGCACTTTCACTTTGACCTTGTCATCGCGACGGAGCTTTTCAAACGGGAAGTCCGGGAATTCGGCCGCGATACCTTTGGGCAGAAGTCCGGTCACTCCATCGGCGATGCGGATGAAGAGGCCGAAGGGCTCTTTCTTTTCGACCACGCCCTCGACGATCGTGCCCACGGGGTGAGCCGCGATCGCGTCCGCCAGCGGATCCGAGCCCGCTTCCTTGATCGAAAGCGAAATACGCTTCTGCTCGGCGTTCACATCGAGCACTTTCACTTCGATGGCCTGGCCGGGAGTGACGATTTCCTCCGCGTTCATCACGCGCTTGGTGAAGCTCATTTCCGAGAGCGGCACGAGGCCTTCGATACCAGGTGCGAGTTCCACGAAGGCGCCAAAGCGGGCGCAACGCGTGACCTTGCCCTTGAGCATCGCGCCTTCTTTGATATGCGCAGGCATGCGCTCCCAAGGTTGCTGCTCGGTCTGCTTGATCGAGAGCCCGATCTGCACTTTGCGCTCCTTGGTCTCGATCTTGAGGTTTTTGTTTAATGACAGGTGCCCCACCGAGAGGACATCAGCGGGATTCTCCACGCGCGACCAGCTCAGTTCCGAGATATGCGCAAGGCCATCGATGCCGGGAGCGAGTTCGATGAAAGCACCGAATTTTTCAAGCCGCGAGACCCGGCCTTCGACGATATCACCCACCTTGCGATCGGCGAGGAAGTTCTCGGTCGAGCTCTCGCGCTGATTATCGAGGAGCTTGCGGCGGGACACGACCACATTGCGGCCGCCCTCGGTGATCTGCGTGATCAGGAAGTCATAGCGCTTGCCGACATGCTCTTCACCGGTCTCGGTGCGAGCGGTATCCAGCTGGCTGATCGGGCAGAAAGCCATTTTGCCCATGACTTGGACGCGGACTCCGCCCTTGCAGAGCTCGACCACACGGCCTTCGACGGACACACGCTTTTGAAACGCATCGTAGAGATCGTCCGCGAGGTTTTTGGCAGTCGGCTTGGGCGAGAGGCGGATCTCGGAGCCTTTGACGAGCACGACGAACAGATCGATTTTGTCGCCGAGTTTGTATGGGAAATTGCCTTCGGCATCGAGGAGGTCGCGACGTGCGACCTGGCCATCGGTCATCGTGCCGGTGGAGACAAAGATCTCCTCACGGCCCACGACGAGGATCTCGCCCTTGATCTTGTCGCCCACTTTGAGCTTCTTCTTGGAGGAAGTCTTGAACGACTCCTCGAGCATGGCAGCAAACTCGTTTGAGCCACCCTGCTTTTCATCTTCGAAATCATCAAAACCGTCGCCGCCAACCTGTTCAGGAGCTTGAATCATAGGCCCACCAAAATAGGGGGCCGGGGCGACAGGATCAAGGAAAGATCTCGGGGCGGCGATTTTTAGCACTGGTTGGAGCGCAATTCGGGGACGGAGCTCTGATGTGCCGCCTGCGGACCAAAAAACTCCGCGCAGGGGAACTCGCGGATCAGAGCCTCGTTGTCGGCGTGGTAACCACCGGGTTTTTCGGAGCTCTCATAGCCGATGTGGCACTTGTACTCGCTCACGATGTCCTCGACCGGCATCTTACCGATGCATTTTTGGAGCACGCCCCAAACTGCGCCGGTCCGGTGGTGCCCGCCGTAACAATGGATGTAAACACTGCCGGGCTTTGCAGGATCCCCTTCGATCTGGCTCACGATCGAGGCCACCATGCCCATCACGTCGCGTTTTTTCTCGGCAGGGGTGCTCCCCTTTCCCTTGTTGAACTTGTACTGAAAGGTCCGGCCAAAAGCGGGTGTGAACTCCCAATACTCGGCCTGGGGATTGAGTCCGAGCAACAGTTCCCGCTCCTCGCGCGTCATGGTCGCAGCCGACTTCCAGTCGAGTTCGTCGTAATTGACGATCTTGGCCAATCCCTCTTCGCGTACGAGCTCCGACATGCAGGAGCGGTTGCGATCCGACTCACCGGGTTTTTGCACGAGCACGCTCTCGGACGTGAACTGCGGCGCCTGGTAAGAGCCACGGTAGACGGTCCGGGTCACGCCCGAAGGGAAAGTAAACTTTGCCGCATTCATGTTGGAAGTGAGCCTAAAGCGCGCTTCAAGGGCCTTGTCCTTGAGGTCTTCGTTTTTCTGGAGCTCGGCCTCGGTGATATCACCAAAGATCGCCGCAAGCTCGGGACGGGTCCGGATCTCGGGACCCAGGAGACCAAAACCCGCCGTGTCGTCGCAGGCCTGGCGTTTCTGCACTTGGCGCGCGGGCTCGGTCCAGCGCCCGCACTGGTAGGGCGCGGCCTGTGCCACAGTCAGTCCCGCTGCCGAGAGTCCCAAAGCCACCAACGCTGCCAACCGATTGTTCATGCTGTTCACCATCCGTTTCGCGGGCTCGGATATCACCCCAAGGGGGCGGGTTCGAGCCATTTATTACACAGTATCTATTTATGAGAAGGCCCCCTGAGCGGGACATCCAGGCAATCCCAGCGACTGAGACGCCCTCAAAGCGCCACTCAGCCCACCCGGAGGTTCCCCAAGGGCCTTAAAATCCACCCTGGAACCCGCACAAACTCCCAAGACTAGCCAAAACCCCACCTAAATGGCGCTTTGCACCCGACTGACTCGCGTGGACTTTGTAATCCCCCCCTCAACTCAGTCCCCGCGGCCACTCACCGGGTCCGGATGTCCGTCCAAGCGCATCTGAAACAAGAAGTAGTTGGGGGTGCAGAACCCGATGCCGCGCTCCTGGAGGCGCTTGATATTACCCTGAAGTACGCGCGTGCCCTCCGGGTCTCCGGCAATCTTGAGACCTGCCGGGAACTTCTGGCAGATATAATCCTCCCGGCAAAAGGAGTCCTCAGAACAGGTGTCGAGCATGCCGCGCGTGATGGCGGCGTCAAAACACCCATGGAAGTTATTGCCCTTGGCGCACTCATCGAATGCCTTGCCGCCCGCAATGGCACAGACTTCACGCGGCACCCGGGAGTCCTCGATATCCTCAAGCTTCTTCTCACGCTCCGTACAGAGCCGGAAACTCCGTCCCTGGGGCACGCCAATCGAAGGCGGCCGACACGCAAGGCTCTTTGCATCAAAGCCACTCGGGGCCATGCCGTAATGACTGCTGGTCGCGACGCGATCCGAGTAGCCGCGCAGATTGGGGGCAAACGCAGCACTGATATCTGGAGACGAGCGCAGCTCGGACTTCATGCACGCCACCCCCGCTCCGAGACTCGAGGGATCTTTTCGGAAAACGTCTCTTCTCAGCACACACTGACCGACATCCCACTCGAGTGCCGAATTGACCACAAACGTCTCGCACTCCTCGTCCGGGGACGCACACCCGATCGGCCCCTCAAAATGGGAGTTGGACTTGAGGCAAAAATCGCGTCGCACAGGAGGCTCCGTCCCCGGCGGTGGCAGTAATGGATGCGACCGAAGCCGCGAGGGTTCAGCTCCACGCTGGATTTGAGCCACGTATTCCTGCCGCCGCGCACTCTCACGGGCAAAATGGGGCGAATACCCGACCGCAAGCTCGTTGGTCACGCCTGTGAATCCAGGACGATCCAACCCGAGGAGGTGGAATCCTGCCGTGCCATTGGCCTGATGGCACCCCATGCACGAAAGACCCTCCAGGCGCTCGAGTGCCGCTTGCGGACTCTTGATATAGTTCATCCGGGCGTACGGCAGCCGCGCGAGTTCCGCGCTCCGGAGCACCGCCCGGAATGGTCGATTAGGCAAACGAGCATGACCATGAGTGGAGAACGAAAGCGCCACCTCTTGAAGCGAACTATCGGCCCCTGCGGCACTCGCACTGAAATCAGGAATTCGAATCGTACCCTGATCGAGCTCCTCCGCGTGCGATTCGATATACTCAATCAATCGGGCCCGCGCTTCCGGGTGTTTGTCATACCAGGCTGGACTTGGAGTATTCTCGAGCGGAACAGGCACCAGCGCCGGGGGCTCCGCACTGGCTAAAGACTTCCGGAAGATCCTGAACAGATACATGGCTTGCCCGCCAAATTCGCGCTCCATCCCGGACGGCAAGCGCACGGCCTGCAGGTTGAGTTCGAGCTGTTCAAAACGGAGGTGCTGCGGACTCAGTGCCGGCAATAGCTCGCGCGCCGTGCGCCCCTGCCAGAGGCGAGCGTAAGCGGAGCAATCCGGGGCCTCCACACGCGTGACGAGGTTGAAAAAAAACGGAAGCCGCGAAGAGACTCCGCCCACGGTGTAGGCCAAGCGGTAGAGAAAGCGCACTTCGCCGCAGGTGTTCCGCTCCGGCGCGTGAAAATCCATACGATCCATACGATTGACAACCCCGATCAGCTCGAACCACGCGTAGCGGCTTGAGAGCCAATTGAGATCAAATCGCCGCGGGACATTCCCCTGAGCTTCGAGTTGATATGCGTTTTTGGAATTGATCGCCAAGGGTCGACCGAATTCTTTTTCAATACGCGCAAAATCCTGCTCGAGTTTTGCCACCACAGAAGCGTAGCGACTCGAGCTCGATAAAAACCGCGCGTTCGGCGTCAAGGGCTTCATGCCAGATTTTTCAGCATCCAGGAGGGAAGCAAGCGTGTAGCCGTGCTCAGCTTCGAGTTTCTGCAGCTCCACCGGATCCAGGAGCTCGACAGTCGGCGCGGCCAGAACAGCCGGAGCAACCCCTGAAGAGATAAGCCCCAGAGCGATGCAGACCGGCCGGAAACTCGTTAAAGATATCACTAGAACCTCCTTCTCCCGAAGACACATCCCTCAGGGATGTCGCCGGACCTCCCGAGCAAGAGATGCGCCGCAGTTCCTGATCACGCCAGAATGCGGAATAAGACCTGCTCGTAGCGCAAACTAGCTTCGCGATCCGCCCAAATCTTAGCCACTTGCAGGCTACGCGTGCACCTTCCGGAAGACGAGCGCCCCGATGGAATCGTTCGCACCTTCTCCATCCAAAACTGACGCGCCTGCCCCTAGAGTCGATATCAGGTAAGCAATGAGTTCCGCCGGACGCGGAATGAGGAGGAGATGAAAAATGAGTCAGAAATCCATTAAATTCAGTTTGGGTGCCCCCCTGTCGATCTTTTTGACACTCGCGGGCGCAGGCCTGGGCAGCGCCACCGCGTGGGGAGCGGGAATGCCTTGGGACCATCTGGAAAATCGCTGCGCGACGCGCTCGAATCCTGATTCCGCCACCTGCGCAACCCACCAGCAGGAGAGCGTGGAGGGTGGATATCAACTCCGGCGCCGAATCACGCACCGCAAGCTGCAACGCGAACTCTGCGAGTCGCCACAGACATTCTGCTCGGCCATTCGCGGCCTCAATCCTGAAGCCTTGCTCAAGGACTTCACCAGTCCTTCATGTCAACTTTCCCCTTTTGCCCGCAACCTGAGCCTCTATTCGTTTTCGACCGACGCCAGCCGCACGGCGGACGATTTCGAACAGATCCTCAAGAGCGCAGAACGCCTCCCCCCCATGGCCAGGGATGGCCAACCTTCTTTGGATGAACTCTTCCGGGAGACTCAAGAAAAGGTGGCGGAACACCTCGCGCGCCAGAACCCACCTGCGCCAGCCTCGGTCGTAGCCAAAGCGCGCGAACTCAAGCTCGTCACCGCACGCAATCTCGGATCAGAGACCCCGGAACTGCAGGAGGCCTACCGCTCCATTTGCGGCCTTCCGACACAATCAGCGAGCACTGAAGGCGACTCCGAGGAAGCGGAACTCCCCTTCATGAACTTCAATGCTTTTCATCTGCTCGGAAAGATCTATATCTGTCCGCAGATGGAGATGAACTGGCTTCAGGGTGATATCGAAGGGGCCGCTTTCACGCTCGCCCACGAAGTTGCTCATGCCGTAAGCCCCGACACCCTGGGTGCGGAAGCCGCCACTTGGGCCGATCGCAGCGAGGGTTGCGCGCTCAAGCGCGAAGACCTCGAAACTGCCGAGATTGAAATCGTGGATTACCTCCAGCGCTTCAAGCCCGTGCACGCCTGTCTCACGCAGGAGGAGGCCTTCATCAAAGGCCGGAGCACTCAAAAACTCTCCCGAATCTCCGAGCGCGTGATTCAGCACTCCCAAGTCGATATGGTCGACGCCGTCGTCGACTGCTCGCTCTCCAAGGCTCAGCTTGAGCGCTCGCCCGATTGGGGCAAGGGGCTGGTTGCCAATGATACCAGCAAGAGCGGCGCGCTCTTGAGCCTGGTTCTCAACATGCACGCGGCTCGACGCAAACCCGCCAAAGCGATCGACGCAGCTCAGCTCATCTTGATGACTTTCCTCCCGCACGAAGACCAGTTCTCGGAAGCATACGCCGATGCCGTGGGAATCAAAGTCGCACCCCAACTCATCGAGACTTGGCGGAAGAAAGAAACCGCGCAGAACTCAAGCCTATCCGAACAGGAGCGCCAATTCAGTCTGGTGCGGAGTCTGAGCTTCCTCTGCGGGTACACCGAAGAAAAAGAGAAGGCCCATGACGTCCACCCCAGCGACTTCCGGCGTGTGGACCTGATCATGACGAGCCCGAAGATGCGCGAACTGGCCGGATGCGAGAAGATCTCGCCCGAGCGCAAACCCTCCCCGCGCGAGGTTCGCATCCACCAGTGCATGCAAAGGATCTGAGTCCGGACTCCAAGCGATTCCTGAACCCTCCTGCCACGTCTCCCCTGCCGAGCCTAAGTCCTCCCCTTGGGCTCGGCATAAACAAAAACCCCCGGGATCACACAGCCTAGAAGCTGGGATCCCGGGGGTCAGGAGACTACTCAAAACGACTTATGAATTACTTGGCAGCTGCAGCAGCTTTGGCGCGGTCTGCATCGCCTTGGCGGCGGCGTGCACCCATGATGCGGTTGCGGGTGTTGAGGAGCTGCTCCGAGAGCTTCTCAGCTTTAGCCTTGAGAAGAGCAGGAGTGATTCCGCCGAGTTTATCGATGGTCTTCACGGCTTCCGTCGAGAGACGGAGGGTCAGAACCTGACCGAGCTCAGGAACCAAGTAACGCTTGCGAACCAAGTTGGGTTCCCAGCGAGTGCGGGTCTTGATGTTGGAGTGAGAAACCAAGTTTCCCGTCACAGGGCCTTTTCCAGTCAATTCACAACGACGTGCCATAGTGCTTGAATCCTTTTGATATCAAATCTGTGTTCAGTCTGAATCGAGATCGAATCAGGCTTTCACTTCGGGAAGAACAGTGCCGCTTTTCTTTGCGAAGCGGACTTTCTTGTTCCCTTCCATGCGGACGCCGATGCGGCTCGGAGCGCCCGTCTTGGGGTCCACGACCATCACGTTGGAAACGTGAATGCCAATTTCTTTGGTCACGATTCCGCCCTGATGGTTGAGCTGAGAAGGCTTCACGTGGCGCTTCACGATATTGACGCCTTCGACGACCACGCGCTCGCTCTTGGCGGAGACGCTGAGGACTTTACCCTTCTTGCCTTTGTCTTTCCCTGCGATCACTGCAACTTGGTCACCGCGGCGGAGCGACAGACTTTTGAGATTCTTGCTTTGAGCCTTCATTTTCTCACCCTGATTTTTAAATCGAATTCCTAATTCGTAAATTTTACAAATCGAATTCCGGCCTAAAGACGCCTCAAAGCGGGGACAACCCAAGCAATAGACGACGCCCGAAAATTCTTCGTTCGGGTCACTTAGCACCGTCGTCGACCAACAGTCGAGCGTTCTCTTCAGAAATCTGAAACTTTTTTCACGCTGAGGAGGCAAACGGGGGAGTCCGTCCCCGGGGGCAAGTCCCAAGAACCTACCCTCAGACCAGGAAAAAACGGATTTTTTCGGCCAAATCCGCCGGCGAATCCAAGTACACGGCATGCCCGGACTCCGGACACATCCAGAATTCACCCGGGACCCCGAGATCCTGGAGTTCGTGGAGAATGCCGACAAATTTGCGGTCCTTTTCACCCGTAATCCAAAGAAAACGTGTCTCTTCTCCAAAGGTCCTGAATTGCTGGAGCGACTCCCGAAAATCGTCCTGCCGGCCGAGCAGGAAGTGCTCCGTCACCTCCGCTAAACGCTCGAGCGGCATGAACTGTTTCCAAGATTTAGCCTCGGAGTGCAGGGCTTGCAGCATCCGGGGCGAGGTCGCATAGGGGGCCTGCTGGAACCACTCGGCCCGAACCTGCTCCAAAGGTTCCTTGATGAACCGGCGCGCCCACTGGTTCTCAAGCTCTTGGCGCTGACGCCGATCCTGGAGATTGAGAATCCCCGGATGCGCCCCGAGCAAGAGCACCCGGTCCCACGGGAGCCGGGGCGGAGCGGGTGGCTGCTTCTTGCGTCCTCCTTTTTTGGGGTGAGTCGCTTCAAAGCAGGCCTGCTCGTGAGCTCGAATCCGACCGCAAAGGTCTTGCAGCACGACACGCGCGCCCAAGCCCTCGCCCAGAAGAATGTGACGCTCGTGGACTACGCTCTTGGGCGCTTTGGCGCGAGCCACGGAGTGATCGAGGACCCCCTCGAATCCGTCGGCAAACTTTCGGGCAAGGTCCGGGAGGCCCGCCAATCCAGGCTGCGACAACCAAGACCTCAGATCCCAAGCCACCAAGCGCAGCCGAACCGAGGGGTCGAGTTCGACATCTCGATGCAGCGACCAATTGAGGGAGTCAGGATCGGAAGGGGGAGCGATGAATGCCGCTTCCAGGGAGTGCGCAAGGTCCTCGAAATCCTCGGGCCCCCGGAGAAACCCGTGAAGGGCGTGAATCCAGATGACTTCGCGTCGAGCGATGGGCATGGCGCATTCCTCCCGTTGGTGATCACCTTTGAATATATCGAATCCGGAAGAACAGCGCTAAGCTCTCGAAATCAGGACAGGAACTCATTCGCCGGTTTTCTCTTGAAAAGTGCAGGGAGAAGCGAACTCGACTCGGACCAAAAGGCCTGCCGCTCCATCGCCAGCTCCTTTTCGAAAAGATCTCCTGCGAGGTGCCGGGCCCCCAATCGCTGGGCCCACTCCCGTCCGGGCGAATCCTCGGCATCCACCAGATCAAGCACCCAGCGGGGACGCCAGACCGAAAGAGGATCCCCAGCCAAACCCGCATGCTCGCGCGGAAGATCCCAGATCACGAGGTCCGGCCGAAAAAGATCGTCCGGATTTGGAGTGGCGCCCTGCCAATGGGTGGCTTGAGGAAACTCCTCGCGAACCCGGGAGTACCCATCCCCGGAACCGATATAGGCGAGAGCGCGCGGCTCCCGCGGGTCCCGAATTCCAGCCCGCCTGCGCCACTCGCGGGCCACCTTGCGCACAGCCGAAACTCCGCAGCAATCCCCTGCCCAACCCTGTTCGCCATGCACGAGCGTATCGACAAGTCCCTGACGTCGAGCCCGGAGCGAAAGCCGACCGCCACAGAGATCATGGGCCCAGCGCTGGAAAGGACCAGCGAGCGAAATCCGCGTGACCCCAAGTGACTCGAGGAGCTCGAGGGCGCAGGGCAACTCGGCGGTCTCCACACATCCCTCCAGGAAGTTCAAACCCCGATCCCGGAACCAGCGATCCACCAGCATGGGCACCGAGGATTCGGTCGAAGACTCCGCGAGGTGGAAGCCGAACTCGGCCGACCGGATCCGGGCACGGAGCACTTCCAACACCTGCGGCAAATCCGGAACTCCGTCCCCGCTTTGAAAGACTGATACAGGCTGCCGTCCCTGCATGAGCAAGTGGTACCAGCGCCAGCGGCCATCGCCGGACAACGGCAAAAACACCCGCTTGGAAGGATCCCGGCCCCGCCATTGATGAATCTCCTGGAGTGTGGCCCAGTTTCCGACCTGGGCCTCCACTTTGAGAACGACGGCGGCAGAGCGTTGTGCGGCCTGGCTTTCGAGTCGGTCGAGAGCGGTCTTCAGCTCCGCGCCGGTAGCGGAGTCAAAAAGGGATACCATGGCGACGGCTGCAATCGATTCCGGCACGACCTCGAGCGAGACATCCTGCTTCCAGCCCCACTCCCGGGCGATGACCGAATCCCCAACCTGGCGCACCTGAAGGGTGCACCGCTCGGAGGGAACTCCAGCCAGGCCAACCCAACTTCCTTCACCCCCCACCCCCCCGGATGGCAGGAGGTAGTGCCCGGCTCTCACCGGGGAACGTCCCCTGAGCTGGTCAAAAGGCGGAAGTAAACAGACCGAATCGGGAAACTCGAGTGCCCCCAGCACAAACGAATTCTCTTCTTCCGAAATGTCCTGCTGCCCTTCACGCAGAAAAAGCTGGCGAGTCGCCACGCGCTCGAAGCGCTTGTCGCGGAATGCAGACCTTTCTTGATATTCCTGCAGAGGTGGCACTTCCGGACGCGCCCGCGGGTGAGCGAGAAAAACCCTACCGGATCGATCACTCCGCCGCCTGATCCAGAGGACATCCGCGTCCGGACTGGAGAACACGGGGAGGTCGTAGGCCATGAAATCCGGGTCAAGTTCGATATAGACCGGCGAGGGTGCGTGCCCGGCCGGAGGACGGATTTCCTCGAGCAGGTGCTCAAGCACCGTCCGCTCGCGCACCAGGAGACCCGACTCTCCCTCCTCGCGCAGGAGGTTTTCGAGTGGCACGCCCGCTCGTGCGGAAACTTCCGCGCGCAAGTCCAGACAACGGGCGGTCGGGCGATACACATTGAGCCGCCTGAGGAAAGAGGTTTTCCCAACTCCGCGATGCCCGACGACGAACGTCAGAATCTTCTCCGTCATTCCAGAGAAAATTCTGACGTCCTTTTTGAATTTAGTCGAGGGCCTTCCTGTGCAAGTGCTCAGTCCTCGATCACACCCTGGCTCGACATATCGGGCAGCCCGAAGGCGCCGGACAGGGTGCCGTTCAAGATCCGGGGGGCCACACGGGAAAGGCCGTCATACCCGGAAATCAGGGCGACCTGCTTCTCCTCCTCGGAGCAGTTCGTGCAACTTCCGGAGAGGGTAATATCAAAAACGCTCTGCACGAAATAGGCGCCGTACGGGTGCACCTCGCAGGCGGGAAGACCGGCGAGCGGATGCCCTTCCGGACAAAGGATGTGAAAATTACCGCAGACGCTTTTTGCAGGCAGCAAGCCCAGGCGCAGTCGCTGGAGGTCGGAACGATAAAGTCCGCCCGTGCAATCGGAATGCCGGCCTTCGTGCACGAAAGTGCTGAATTGCTCGACTGCATTGCGCTCTGGTTTTGAAAAGCCGGGACCCAGTTGGATCAATCCGATCCGGGAGCCGTTCACCGGAATTTTTCGACCCTCCATTTTGAGTACGATCCCGAGGTCGGGCCCGTATAGCTCGCTCTGCAGGAAAATCGCGGTACCGACATTGGTCGCCATCAAGGTCGCTCCCTCATCGGTTGCATCCAGCGCCCGACGTTGCAACTGGAGAAGGTCCTCCACGTCGGTGTTTTGCGAGAAGATATAATTGACCCGTTCATCCAGATACTTGAGGACCCCGATATTGCGATTCTCGCCAGGGAATATCAGATCATGGAGCGTCGCCGCTCCCGCTGTCCGCCCCTCGTACTTGAGCTCCACGAGGCGCCGGGCACCGGTCTCGAGCGCCTTGCGCTCCTCGAGGGCGAGGTCCGGATCGAGTTTGGCCCGAAAACCCTCGAGCAGGGCCCATTCTTTCCGGCATCCCGTGCCCGCAAGCACGAGCGCGCTCGATAACCCCCAACTCAATGCCTTGGAAACTCCACGAACCGCCATGATTCGTCCCAACCTCTCCGGAGCCTAGGCTCCTGATTTTCTTCCTCGAGAGGCGGACTATCTGCTCACGCTGCGGCGGTCAAAAAACGGTCGAAGTTAATCATTGCATGAGTCTGTATCAGACTATTCCAGTCGGACCCGACCGAGACGGAGCGCATTGCCTATGACCAGAACCGAGCTCAGGCTCATCGCGGCCGCTGCGATCATGGGTGTGAGGCCAATCCCGAAAAACGGCTGCAAAATGCCGGCTGCGAGCGGAATTCCAAGAGTATTGTAGAAAAAGGCGAAAAACAGGTTCTGCCGGATGTTTCGGAGCGTGAGCCGCGAGAGCTCGAATGCCCTGGCGATTGCACGGATATCTCCGCGCAAGAGCGAGACGGAGGCCGATTCGACCGCGACCTCGGTCCCGCTTGCCATCGCAATCCCGACGTGGGCTGCGGCCAAGGCCGGCGCATCGTTGACTCCGTCCCCGGCCATGACCACCACGCGACCGGCCTGGCGCAAGCGACGGATGAGTTGCAGCTTATCCTCGGGGCGCACCTCGGCGTGCACTTCCGATATCCCGAGCCGGGCGGCCACCGCACGGGCCGTGACCTCGTGATCGCCGGTCAGCATGATGGGATTCAGGCCCCGGTCACGGAGCCGCGAGACCGACTCGCCCGCGCCTTCCCGAATCGGGTCCTCGACCCCAAGAATCCCGACCTTACGCTCCCCGTCCGCAACCCAGATCCAGGTGCCTCCGCCCCGACGGAACTCTTCGATCCGGGCGCGGACCGCCTCCGGGAGGTTGTCCGAACCGGCCAGGTGCCTCTCGCTGCCCAGCCGGATCGTGCGCCCGGACACGATGCCCGAGATTCCGGACCCGGGCTCCGTCTTGATATCACGTGCCGGAAAAAACCGGGCGCCGCGTTCGCGCGCGCCTTCGAGCACGGCACGCGCGAGCACATGCTCGCTCCCGCGCTCCAAGGCAGCCGCCCACCCGAGCCACTGGGATTCGGGGATGTCGTCCGTAAGAGAAATCACTTGACGCAGCTGCGGTCGCCCCTGGGTCAATGTGCCCGTCTTGTCAAAAACAAGCGTGTCGGCGCGCGTGAGCCACTCAAGGGCTTCCGCTTTTTTGAAAAGCACGCCGGCTCGGGCGCCGCGCCCGGAGGCGACCATGACGGACATGGGAGTTGCAAGACCGAGCGCGCAGGGGCACGCGATCACCAGGACCGAGAGCGCATGCACGATGGCAAGCGCGAGGGCACCATTCTCTGCGAGCAAGAACCAGGCAAAAAACGTGAGGAGCGCGGCTGCAAAGACCGCGGGCACAAAGAGCGCGGACACTCGGTCCGCAAGACGCTGGATGCCGGCCTGCGAGCGCTGCGCTTCGGCGATCATGCGCAGCATCTGCGCCAGTACGGACTCGTTTCCGGCACGCCGCACCTTGATATCAATCGGCTCCGTACTGATCAGCACCGTTCCCCCGGTGACCGCATCGCCCGCTTTGCGACTTACCGGGACACTCTCGCCCGTCAGCATCGATTCGTCGAGACTGCCCTGCCCCTGCAAAATCACCCCATCGGCGGGCACTCTCCCCCCGGGCAGGATTCTCAAACGATCGTCGACCTGGATGCTCTCCCAAGCGATATCGGTCTGTATCATTTGCAGAGCACCACTCGCATCCACGCTCTCAGTCAGCTTGAGTGCGGTGCGCGGCACCAGCTCAAGCATCGCCCGGAGCGCTCCTTTGGCCCGACCGCGCGCCCGCAGCTCCAAGAGCTGCCCTCCGAGCACGAGCACCCCTATGAAGGCAGCCGACTCAAAGTAGAGAGGGGGAAATCCTCCATGCCCCCGCAACGATGCCGGAAAAACTCCGGGCAGGATCACTGATATCAAACTGAAACCCCAGGAGCTTGCGATTCCGGCTCCGATCAGCGTGAACATGTTGAACGAGCGGTGCCTGATCGAATCCCAACCCCGCACGAGGAATGGCCAACTGGAATAGAGCACTACCGGCGTGGCGAGTCCGAGCTGCAACCAACGGGTGAAGGAGGTCTCCGGAAGGACTGCCCAATCCGGCAACCCGCTCGAGGAATGCCCCATCCCGAGCATGGCGATCGCCATGAGTGGCACGGAGAGCGCAAGCCCGAGCCAGAACCTCCGCGTGAAATCGGCCAGTTCTTCTTCAAAGCCTGTCCTGAAATCCTCGGGACGCGTGAGCTTGAATTGAACGGGCTCGAGCGCCATCCCGCACTTGGGGCAGGAGCCCGGTCCGACCTGACTGACTTCCGGGTCCATGGGGCAACCAAAAATAGCGTCGGCTCCGGCGGCTTCTTGGCGAGCGCGCGCCCGCGCTTCTGGATCCGCGTACTTATGAGGGCCACTTTCAAACTCCTGGCGGCACTCGCTCCGGCAGAAGTACCAGGTCCGCCCGGCCCACTCGCAGGTATCAGGCGGACTGCTGATATCAACTTGCATTTCGCAGACGGGATCGATTGCAAAACGGGGCGTGGGCAGGCTCATGACAGGAACCTAATCGCACCGTACTGCTCTGACCAGTGGGGAATCCCGGACCGCCCACACCTGGAAATCAACCCGGACCCATGAGTCCCCGAACCAGATACACAACCCCCACCCCCATCACGATCCAGCGGGTGGCTTGCCGGAAGGCGACATCACTCATCCGGTCGAGAATTTTTCCTCCGACCCAGGTGCCCGCGCACGCCAGGGCGGCGACCGCAGCCAAAATCAAGGGGTCTCCGTGCTCGAACTGCAAGAGTCCGCGTCCGTAAAACACGAGCTTGATCAGGTGGGACGCACTCTGCGTGAAAGCCTTGGTGGCGACGACCTGGTGCCGATTCAAACGGGTATTGGTGAAAAACACATCAAGAAGGGGCCCCCCGACCCCCACCAGCAATTGCACCGAGCAGACCAGGAAGCCCGAAAGAAAAGCCCCGAACGGACGCCCGAAATCCAGCCAGGGAACCTCCTTGAGCACGAGCGCCAGAAAAGGCACGAGCCCGAGCGCAATGAGGAAACCTCTTTGCGGAGCTTGAAAATCCCAACCCAGAAACAGCGCCACACTCACGGCCGCCCCCAAGAAGTGATAGCGCGCCCCCCGCCAGTCCACTGCGTGCCGGAGCAAGAGGGCGCGCGCCCCGTTGGCTGACAGCTGACTGAGCCCATGAAGCGCCATGGCCGCGGGCACCGGAAGCAGCGCCGCGTAGATCCCCATGAGGATCATCCCTCCTGCCATACCAAAAACCCCGGAGAGAATGGACGTGGAAAAAACCGCCGATAAAACCAGTGTCGCTGTCATAAGGGGATTTTACCGCATCGAGACTCATGCAATAATAGAATTAAAAGAATCATACTAAGTCGTGGGAGGAATCAAATGATCGAAGCCCTGGAAACGCTCCTGGTCCTCCGGGAGTCCGGAACCATGTATCAGGCGGCGACCCGCCTGCGCCTGACCCAACCCACCGTGAGCAAACGCATCGCAGCCCTGAGCGCCGAACTCGGCATCCCCCTGCTTGAGCCCGTGGGGCGGATGATCCGCCTGACCCCGGAAGCCGAGCTCCTCCTCGAGCGGACCGCCCCGCTGCTCGGGGAACTCCGTCAGGCCTTGAGCCTGCCCCGCGCGGAAAGGCCCCCCCGTAAACTCACGCTCGGAGTCTCCGAGTCGATCCTGGCTTCTTGGGGGCCGCAGGCCCTCCAAAAAGCCGCCAAAAAACTCCCCGACCACGAGCTTGAGATTCACGCCCACCGGAGTCCGCGTGTGCTCGATCGCGTTCGGACCCACGAGCTCATGCTGGGGCTTTGCGCCGGAGTCAGCGAAAACTCCTCCGATCTTCATGCGGAAAAAGTCCGCGACGAGCCCCTTGTCCTGATCCCCGGGCAAAACGGTAAGCCCCTGCGTTTGCAAAGAGGCACTCACCTCGAAGTCGTGACCATCGAAAAAGGTTCGGCCACGTGGAACAGCCTCGAACAACGACTGAAGCGTCTGCAAAAGGAACGCGGGATCACCCTCAGGGCCACGCGCGAACTGGAATCGTTTTCGGCCGTGGTGCAGCTGGCGCGCGCGGGTTTTGGCCATGGGCTTGCCCCGATCGGCATCGCCCAGGCCCTTGGCTGCAGGCGCGAAGGAATCGATTTCCTGGCGATCCCCGGCGGAGGGCTCACGCGCCCCATAGCGTTGGTCGGAAAACCCCGGATCTTTGCGCAACCATGGATCCGTGTTTTGATATCAGAGCTAACGGACACCCGGTGACGGGATTCCTATCCCTTGCGTCTGGCGGACCCGAGCTTGCTGCAATTGGCAAACAAGATATGCTCGTGACGGTTCTCGACAAACCCCTGCTCCTCGAGAAGTGCCGCCTGTGCCTTTTCGATCCGGGGCTCGTGAAATTCAAAAATCGCTCCGCAATCGAGGCACACGATGTGATCGTGGTGCTCGTCATCACCCGTGTGACCGGCTTCGTAAAGGACGAGCCCCTGGGCATCGGTGAGTGTCTTACGGAGGAGACCTGCTTCTTCGAGCACATGCACCGTCCGATAAACAGTGGCTGCGCCAATCGAAGGGTGCTCGACTTGCACCCGCCGGATCATCTCTTGAACGGTCAGGTGCCCCCCCTGAGACAGGATGGCTTCTGCGATCATGTCCCGCTGTTTGCTCTGATTGAGCTTTTGCGTGCGGATGTGGGCATCGAGCCGGGATTTCCAATCGGCAGGCAAGTGATCTCCACCGGTGGGGCGTGGCGCGCGACGGCCGCATGGGAGCAAGCCTGCTTTTGAATCGAGGGGTGAGAGGTTCATGTGAGGATTAAAGCTAGCCCGGGATTGCTCCGCCTGCAACGGAGGCGATCCGCGCGGGACGACTTTCTTTCAAATCCACCCGAAAATCGCTGGAGGATTTGTAAAACCGGATTTAGGTTCGAAAGCACTATGGAAAAGCTCAAAAATCTCTTCAAGGCGAAGGCGGACGCCCTTTCCGCCGAAATCAAAGATCTCCTCAAAGAACACGGTTCCAAAAAGATCGGCGAAGTCCAACTTTCGCAAGTCTATCAAGGAATGCGCGGAATCACCGGCATGGTCTATGAGACCTCGCTCCTGGATGCGCACGAAGGCATCCGCTTCCGCGGCTTCTCGATCCCCGAGCTGCAGGCCAAATTGCCAAAAGCTCCAGGCGGCACCGAGCCCCTGCCCGAAGGCATTTTTTATCTGATGCTCACCGGCGAACTCCCGACCGAAGACGATGTCCGCGCGCTGAGCGCCGACTGGCGCGAACGCTCCAAAGTTCCTGCGCACGTTTTCAAAGCGATCGATGCGGTTCCCGCCACCACCCACCCGATGACTCAATTCGGGATCGGGATCATGGCACTCCAGACCGAGTCCCAATTCTCCAAAAAGTACGCCGAAGGCATGGCCAAAAAAGACTACTGGTCCTTTGCGTACGAAGATTCAATGAACCTGATCGCGCGCTTGCCGGAAGTTGCGGCCTATATCTACCGCCGCAAGCAGGGCAAGGCCGCGATCGCACCTCGGCAGGACCTCGACTGGGCCGGAAACTTTGCCCACATGCTGGGCGTGCAGGCCAAAGGCTTTGAAGAAGCCATGCGCCTTTACCTCACGATCCACGTCGACCACGAAGGTGGCAACGTGTCCGCACACACCACGCACTTGGTGGGTTCGGCGCTCTCGGATCCTTACCTCTCGTACGCAGCCGGCATGAACGGCTTGGCAGGCCCTCTGCATGGCTTGGCCAACCAGGAAGTGATCAAATGGATTTTTGAAATGCAAAAAGCCCTCGGCACCGAAACTCCGAGCGGCGAGCAGATCGCAGGCTACGTCCAGAAAACTCTGGGCGAAGGCAAAGTCGTTCCGGGCTACGGACACGCCGTGCTCCGCAAGACGGATCCGCGTTTTACCGCGCAGATGGAATTTGCCAAAAAGCATATGGCAAACGACGCCATCTGCAAGACCGTGTGGCAGATCTATGAGACCGTGCCTCCGATCCTGCAATCGCTCGGCAAGATCAAGAACCCGTGGCCAAACGTCGATGCTCACTCCGGTGCGCTCCTCGTTCACTACGGCATGAATGAGTACGATTACTACACGGTGCTGTTTGGTGTGAGCCGCGCTCTGGGCGTGCTCGCAGGACTGCTCTGGTCCCGCGCGCTTTCGTTCCCGATCGAGCGTCCGAAGTCGGTCACGACGGCCAACGTCAAAGGCTGGCTCAAGGGCGAAGACCAGATCTGGGGCGAGTGATCGCACCTTCAGTTCAGTGATATATCAGCCGGCCCGGGACTCGCAGGAGTTCCGGGCCGGTTTGTTTTTGGGTGGCGCTCGAGCAGTGCCTTGGATCGAAGCGGGCGCGCGGTCAGGTCCGAGCGAAGCCAAAATGAGATTGCATGCGGTTATTTTGCATGTAAAAATAACCACATGCTAGACAGACTCATTTCTCACGAAATCCAACGGACCAGCAAAAGTATCCTCTTGCTGGGACCTCGACAGACGGGAAAATCCACCCTCATTCGAAGCCTCAAGCCCGACCTCGAAATCAACTTGGCACGGGAATCCGAATACCTCGCCTTCGCCTCCTCCCCCGCCGAACTCGAAGAAAGGATCGGCGCCTCGAAAAGAATCAAGACCGTCTTTGTCGATGAAGTTCAGCGCCTGCCCAGCCTCTTGAACACCATCCAGGCACTCTTGGATGAGACCAAGGCAGAGGGTCGGCCGTTGAAGTTCTACCTCACCGGCTCAAGCGCCCGAAAGCTCAAGCGCGGCCAAGCCAACCTACTTCCGGGACGTGTGCTGAATTTTGAGCTGGGCACCTTGGCAGCGTCTGAATTGGATTATGCGATGCAGACACGCAAAGCTCTCGAACTCGGGTGCTTGCCGGAACCCTACCTGCAATCTTCGCGGGCGGACGCAGAACGAATTCTAGAGTCTTACGCCGGAAGCTACCTCAAGGAAGAAATCCAATCCGAAGCGCTTTCAAGGAACCTGGAAGGATTCTCGCGCTTCTTGACAACGGCAGCGGCAAGCTCAGGTCAATTCCTCGATTTCTCGAAGATCGCAAACCGGGCCAAGGTGTCCCGCACAAGCACAGTCCGTTATTTCGAGCTGCTCGAAGACACCCTAATCGCCTACCGGCTCGACCCGTACCCGGACGCTGCCGGCGCAGACCAAGTCAAGCATCCCAAGTATTTCTTTTTTGACCCGGGAGTCCTCAACGGACTGGTCGGTAATTTTTCAGCGTCTCCGGATCGGATCAGAAATCTCTTTGAGCACTTGCTGGTCTGCCAATTCAAGTCGTCTGCGCGAGCCCGTGCCACCAAGATCGAGGTGCACGGCTTCAGAACTCGCGGTGGCCTTGAAGTGGACTTCGTCGTCAAGCTGCCCTCCGGAGTCTGGGCCATCGAAGCGAAGGCTACCTCTCATGCCAGCGAATCGGATGCCGCAAGTCTTGAGCTTTTTCGCAAGTACGCACCCAAGGGAACTCAGTTTGCAGTAGCAACCCTGTCTGGCCCCGAACGTAAACTAAGAACGGGCACGAGAATCCTTCCGTGGCAAAAACTCCTCCACGAAATGGGGCTTTAGGTCAGAGCAGTCTCTCACGAAGGCCGACGAATCCATTACCGCGGTAAAGTAAAGTCACCGAAGGAGTCACTTTCTGATTCGCAGGCGAGAGGACTCATAAGCCCTCAATGCTGCGCGACTCGAATGCCAGTTTCGCCCTACTTTATTGGCCTGAAGCAGACCCTTGTTCACCAGCAGATTTAGATACTTGGGGGAGTAGCGAGTGCCGCGAGCGAGCTCCGAAAGGGGAACTAATTCCTCCCCTGCGTCCCGAGTGCCGCGAATGGCTTTGATATAGACATCCAAACTGCGCTCCACCGCTTGAGAGACGATCAGAATCAAGGCCTCGAACTTACCGCGATCCGCTGCTTCAAGAGCCTTGTAGTACTTGGTGCGGTCCGCCTTGAGAATGATTGTGACGGGATACCCATGGCGCATCAGAATCAGATTCATCAGGAGGCGCCCTGTTCGTCCGTTGCCATCCTCAAAGGGGTGAATGTGAACAAACGCGTGGTGCGCACGGACTGCAAACTCAATCGGGTGAAATGTTCTTTCATTCCGCTTGCTCCAATCCATGAGCGCATCCATCTCACCCTGAACCCGATATCCTGCGGTGGGACGATGGGAGGAGCCCAAGATGGCCACATCCGTCGTACGATATTTCCCGGCAATACTTTTTTCCGTGTCCTTGACTACGAGCTGATGCAATCCCCGAATCAAAGCGTGGGAGTATTGAACTCGCTTTTTCGCATTCACGAGCTCGAAAAGGTAGTGGAGCGCTTCTTGATGATTCTTGGCTTCCAGATGATCTCTCAGATTCTTACCTTTGAAGGTCATCCCCTCGCGAAGAACCAGGTAGGTCTCTTTGAGCGTGAGCTTGTTTCCCTCAATCGCATTGGAATGGTAGGTGAAATCAATCGCAAACTGCTCTCGAAGCTTGGCCAGAACCGCGGGCCCAAGTGGCCGATGGGAGTTTAACGTTTTCAGAGATGCATCGATCCGCTCAATCATGCGACGGTCCATACTCTTAATATGGTATAAGTCTAATTTTTTATCCATACCCTATTAAGGAAAATAACTCTGAAAGCGCCCGAAACAGCTCCCGTTCAAAAAGAAAAACTCGCACCCGAGACCAGCTGCGGAGCTGACCGGCAATCCGAGGACAGACTCAGGCAGTTGCTTTGCTCACCCGCACGACCGGAAACTCCGTGCGGCCGAGCTCGCTCTGCGTGACTCCAAGATCGGCGTGCACGCGCAGGATGAGCACCTGCTCGTCGGTACCAAAGATGGGCTCGACTCCCCTGCGCCCTTTGTCCTGCACGAACCCCACCCCGACCCGAAGTAGAATAGCGATATCATCTTCGCGTGGACCCGAGTTTGTCCCGGCGCCAATTTCGAAGAGCGCGTCATCCGAAATTTTTGCGCTCCAAGCGAGGGGCGTTGAGCCCAAAGCAAGTGCAAAGACCAGAAGAGTGGGGAGATATCGGAAGACCATGACAAAACCTCGGAGCAATGCAGGCGTAGAGCCTTACGAACCCGCTGCTTCTAGGTCTCAGTCCGATGCCGCACAAGCCTCTCTCCGCTGATGAAAGACCCGAGACTCCCGCATTCGGCATGAAAAAAACCGGGAACTCCAGCGGGTCCCCGGGCGCGGAACTTCTGTCTCAAAAAAGTGACGCTTACTGGGTCGCAGCCGTCACACTGATCGTCGGGAAGAAGATGCAAGTCTTGACGGAACTCACTGTGTCGCAATCATCCGCCGCACCCGGCTGATAGATTCCATTCCCGGCCACTTTTTCTTCGCTCGTCGCATTGGCTTCGACGATCGAGTCCAAGTCGTAGCTCACGGTCAAAGTGACCTGATCTCCATCGGCCACCTCGAGCGGCTCCGCAAACGCAGCCGCCCACTCGGTCTGGATCGACGCAAACTGCTTGTCGGTCACCTCCCCTGGCGCATAGGACCACCGGGTGTTGTTGTAAGTGTTGTTCGCACCCGACTGCTCGCCCAGCAACCCGAACTTGACGTACTTGTAGGTACCCGGGGTGATGCTTGCAGCCTGAGCATTGAGCTCGGTATTGACGGCAGCGGACGCGCGATTCAAGTCAAAGTAACTGATATCTTCACAGTCGGCATCATCCGAGCCCTTCGGGCAATCCGGATTCGTCCACAAAAAGCCCACTTCTCCGATATTATCCCCAATGGGGATCGTGCAGTCCCCGCAGTCCTGATCCTCGACGAGGGTGATGGACTTGATCCGGATCGAGAATCCGGTCGGAGCCGCGGCCGGAGTTCCAAGCAAGGACGTTCCCGCGAGTACCGAGGCGGGGTTGAAGTTCCAGGGGGATTGCCGGACGTTTTGCGAAAACACAGCAAGATTGCTCAAGGCCACGGTCACTTCGGCCGAGCCTTCTTCTTCTTCAGCGCCCCCGCACGCGGAGAGTCCCGCGACGAGAGAAGAAGCTAAAACGAAGGTGATCAGGCGAGATTTGAAACTGAGATGCATGACGAATTCTTTTCCGAGTTGAACTCTAGGTCTCCATGCAGGCCCGAAGTTTGAATGGGTCATTCCTTGAACCGATCCAGTGTGCACCCATTTTCAAGACGACTTCACCCTACTGTCAAGGAATGCCTCGCAAGCACTACCCGCCTCTCGCTTCAACCCCCTCGACATTGAACCCATTCCGGGCCAGATTGCGGGCATGTGCGTTGGGAAAAGTTTGAATCAGCTTGCGGGGGAAGAACCCGTCACCGTAGCCCGGGAGACCGGGGCGGCGTACCGAGTCTTGCGG
>Ga0172372_10001229_pt1 | contig 39787 bp, 37 predicted proteins | sample LakKiv5m_2_FD_114544 | JGI IMG/M metagenome (GOLD analysis project Ga0172372, IMG submission 114544) | Freshwater microbial communities from Kabuno Bay, South-Kivu, Congo - kab_092012_9.5m | ecosystem: Environmental > Aquatic > Freshwater > Lake | place: Democratic Republic of the Congo...
TAAGAAATTTTTTGACTTAAATATAAGAAATTTTTTGACTTAAATATAAGAAATTTTTTGACTTAAATATAAGAAATTTTTTGACTTAAATATAAGAAATTTTTTGACTTAAATATAAGAAATATTTAATATGTAAATTATGAGTAAAGATAAAGATATTATGTACACATTGAGTGTTTATAATAAAAGTATTCATACAATAGAAAAAATAGAAGAAAAAATTAAATACACATTTGATGTAAAATTTATAGCATATGATCAATACGAATTAAAAGTTTCATTTATAAATGAATTAACAGAAGAAGAAGAACAACAATTATTTGATATCTTAGAGATGAGTTTTAATAATATTGGATGAATAAAAATTAAAAATTGAAAATTGATTTAATTAATTTTATTTTTATCATTATAAAAATGCCTAAAAATAAAATTGGTGGTTCTGGTGCTAAAAAAGCAGCTGCAAAAAATAGTCTTCAAAGTGCTCGACAAATTCCTTTTAAAGAAGACCTTCAAGATTATGGAGTTGTCCAAAATTTACTTGGTAATGGGCGTCTTAAAGTTCTGTGTTTAACGGATAAAGTTGAACGTCTTGGTACTATTCGTGGTAATATGTATAAAAAAGTATGGATTAACAAAGATGATATTATTTTAGTTTCATTAAGAGAATATCAAGATGACAAATGTGATGTTATTTTTAAATATACACCAGATGAAGTTAGATTTCTTAAAAAAAATGGAGAAATTCCTAAAGACTTGGAAACTATTCAAGAAGTTAAAGAAGATGATCTTATCGAATTCGGAAATGATTCAAATTCTGACGAAGTAAATATTGATGATATCTAAATTAACACGACATTTTTCCACATTTATCACAATTAGATTGACATGTTTTTAAGTTCATACCTTTTGGTCTATTTCTTAAACAATCCTTATTTTTACAACTCGCTATTTGGAAAGCACCTGGTGCAGCTCCAGGTGCTGGAGCTGCATTAACAGGTGGACGTTTCCATAAAGTACTTTTTGTTGGTGGTGGAGGTGGAATTTGAGCAGGAGTTAATTTTTGCCAACTATCTCGGAATGTTTGCAGAGTTCCACTACACTCAGGAACTGAAGCTTTTGTAAATTGGTCTGGTGTACCATCTGGGTTAACAAATGAATTGCACATCTTATCAACACTTCCATACACTTGACTACACCAATGGTTAGGGTCATTTAACCCATTTAATGTACATTCCATAGTATAATAACCATTAGAATCTAAATCATTAAAGATATTTCTTGTATTGGGTTTAGTTGCAGGGCCAGGCAATTGTCGAATACCATCTTTTGAAAGATACGTATTAATATCATCAGCCTTTTTCCAGAAACGTGATGCATCTCTATGAGGGGGGGCTATAGTAGTTTTGTCGGCCGGAATATTGTTAATAACCAAATAACTAACACCTTGATAAGTTACAGTATCACCAATATTATATGGAGTACCAGAAACCCATGTAGTTACGGTACGATTATCTCGGTTTCTACATAAAATTGTTGATTGAACTAGTTTACCGTTTACGACCTCAGTAGTCTTTGGAATCAAAAGTTCATCACGAGTTAAACATTTTTGGCCATCTCGACTAATACAAGTAAAGGTATTTGAATCTACGCTTACAATAGGTAAGTTTTCATCGTAACATCTAAGACCAGTGAATGCATTTCTAACTCCAAAGATAGTTTGAGGTTTATCTTCAGCTGGAGCAGCTGGTGATGCTTGTGTAAATGCTTCAATAATAGATGCTGGCGAGGTTGTTCCATTTTGTGTTGGTGCAGGAGCTGGTACAATTGGTACAGACTGTACAATTTGAGGAGTAGGCATTGAAACAGGAGGTACTGAAGGCAAAGCATTTTGTACAGGTTGATTTTGACTTAACCATAATTTACGATATTCCTCTAATTCTTTTTCTGATGGGCCAGGAATAGAATTCATAGCTGTTTCAACAGCTTGTTGAACTTGAGGTTGAGGTGCAGGTACAGGTGACAATGCCTGTTGAGCTAATACTTGAACTGCAGCAACACCACTTTGAGAAGTCATAGGTGCAATAGCCGCATTCGCAATAGGAATAACTTCGGATGGTGAGGCTGCTGCTGGAGCCATAGCAGTTGACGCTAACATTTGAACTGCTTCAGTTGCTTGCGAAACAGGTGTATTTATAGGTTGGGGTACTGGAGGTGTAACCATAGGAGTTGTTACATTTTCCATTTTTTCTGTATTATGTATAAATACAAAGTAAAGAATTGCTAAAACAATAATACCTAATAAGATGTGTCTTTGCTCCATGTATATATATTAATGATATAAAAAAATTATTTGAATAAAATTGAATAATTTTTTGATATTCTTTAAATTAAATTATATTAAATTATAAGAAGATGTCTTCATATAAAGTATCTACCATTACAATGTCATTACAGATTCCTAACTGTAATTTAAATTTAATGAATATAGGTAAATATTTGAATATAGACGACAATGTTATCGGTATTAAATACAATTTTGGAAAATCAAGTATTTTAAAAGGTAAGTACTCTACAGCTATTTACAAAAAATCTAAAGTTAAAAACCAAAATAAAATTAATAAAACTTTATTTTATAATCAAGTATCTATTATAATTAATCTTGATCCTTCTTCAGAAGATAAAATAATTAATGTTAAATTGTTCGGGAACGGTAGTTTACATTTAACAGGTGTTAAACACCCTTCAGAAGGCAAACAAGTTCTACTATTAATATATTCTAAACTTATTAATTTATGTAAAGAATTTGACACTATTTTACTAACATCAGATATAAACAATGTTTATTTAGATAATGCTAATAATGTCTACTCTCAACAAACTGAAAATAGAACAGTTATAGGATTTAAATACACAAATGATAAACATGAAACATTATATAATATTCATAAAAAAGATTACATCATTGATAAAAAAACCGGACTATTTATAGCAAATAAATTTGAAAGTAAAAGAAGCAAAACACTTTTAAATTTAAATGGTGAAAAAGTAGGTATCTCTAGAATTGAACTCTTAAAAAATAAAAGTAAATTATATAAAAATAATTCAAATGTAAATTTTGATTATACAAGTGGGTTTATCTATTATGATGGAGATGGAAAATCTAATATTATTGGTAAAATTGTCTATGAATATATAGATTTATTTGATAAATTCAATCCTTCAGAAATAGAAATTGAACCGATTATTGAATATAAATACAATTGTAATCCTTTTTTACAAGATACCATAATTTATTCATTAGAAGACCTAAATAATTTTACTGATAGAGAACTACAATGTGATATTAATTGTATTAATATTTATTCAAAATTATCATTTGAATTAAATAGACAAAGACTTTTTAACGAATTAATTAAAAGTGGTTATATTTCAGAATACAAACCTGAAAAATATTCAGGTGTTAAATTACGATATAAAATTTCCAAACAAAATACTGAAACTTTAGGTATATGTGAATGTATGAGTAAATGTACATGTAATAATGTTACATTTCTTATTTTTCAAAGTGGAAATATTATAGTAACAGGTTTCAAATCTTTAGGGGATATAGATAATATTATGAATCATTTTAATCATCTTATTTCCTCTGTTGAAAAAACGGTTAGAATGAAGGTTTTTTCTAAGTAACTAAACATTTACATATAGATATCTATGTATTATAAATATAGTTTATTTAGAAATTTTTCATAAATATTTTATCTAAGATAAATATAAGTATGTCAGCTAGCAGTTGGAATTTCAAAGACAATTTAACTGTAGATAATAACAAATTTCTTAAATTTCTTGACCCTACAGGGGTTACGAAGAATAACATTATAGGTTTAAACACGTCTTCAAATCTATATATGCATTCTGCTATAGGTGGTGACATATATATTAATAGTGGAACTAACACTAAAAGTAATACATTTTTCCATACAAATAGCGTCGGTAATGCATTCATTACTACCAAATTAGCAGTTGGTATAACTTCAACTGCCAATATTTATAGTAATATTGCCTTGCCTATAAATAGTTTTGTAGGATTAAATACTACACAAGGGTTTCATAATGGTTACTTAGGTTTAGCGGCTAGTAGTTCTTTATTAAATACAACCGGAAGTAGAATTATAATGTATGGTATAGATGCAATTCCTAATTCTGGTCAAATCAATATGTATGCAGGTAATAATACTGCTGGTCATATTCAACTTCACACTGGAGATGATAGTATGAAAATGCAAATTTTACACAATGGTACAGCCAATTTCCAACCGGATGGTTCTACAATTCGTTTATCAGTCGCTGATTCTACAACAACTATTACAAATCCATTATATATAACATCTACTGCTCAAAGTACGAGTTCAAATAACGGAGCATTAGTAATAGATGGAGGTGTTGGTATAAAGGGAGATACCTATGTAGATGGCGAATTAAGTGTTAATTCTGTAACAGGTAATATAAGTTTTGTAAGTTCAGAAGTATCCACAAGTTATTCATCTGGATGTACATATTTTTTAGGTGGTGTGGGTATTATTTGTAGTGTGGGTGCATCAAGCGAAACAGCTGGAGGTGCTTTATCCATTGCTGGAGGATTAGCTTTAGGTAAAAATGCCATGTTAGGTGGTAATATCACTGTATATAGTACTAATAATAGCACTTCTGCTTTGACAGGAAGTGGTATATTTTATGGCGGAGTTGGTATTAATGGTCAAGTCAACATAAGAAGTAATTCTAATTCTCAAATTAAATTAACACCTGTTACAACTGGAAATGAAACAAGTATTTATTTCGGAGAACAAAATAATTATACTACATCTGGTAGTTGGATATTAGGTCAAAATACATTCGGTGTAGGTAGTAGTAACTTTGCTATTGGAAGTGCCGACGACGGTAGTTACATTAGATTAATAAACGATGTTATATATTTAGATAATTATACAAGTTTATTAGATACACTTGATATTTATAATAATAATATTGAAGATTATATTACATTTAGAAATACATCTAATACAATTGCTTGGAGTTTAGGTAGACTATTACCTTCTAATGACTTGCATATATCAAGATTTTCTTCAGGTACCTTATTAAATAACTTAATTACGGCTGACATTAAAACAGGTAATGTTAACATTTTAGGTACAGAAAACAGTCAAGCTATTGATAGTGGTGGTTCGTTAACGGTGTCTGGTGGTGCTAGCTTTGCTAAAGATGTTTATATTGGAGGAAATGTTTACGGTGGTACTATTACATTTAGTGGTAATTTACAATCAGGTACAGGAAGTGATATTAACACTTTTAGTTATTTAACCTTAACTGGTACTGATGAAGCTGTTAATTTGACAAGCGGTGCTTTAGTTACATTCGGTGGTATAACTATACAATGTAGTACAGATGCAGAATCTACAACAAATGGCGGAGGGTTATTAGTAGCAGGTGGAGCATCTATTATTAAAAATGTATATATTGGAGAAACAGTTGCTAGTAATACTGTTACTAGTAGCAATGCATTTATTACTAATTCTACAATGACTAACTTGTTCTCTACTCATATAACTACTACTAATTTACTATCAACGAATATTACAACATCGAATATAACTACTACTAATATTCGATTAACAGCTCAAACATTTGGTACTATAACTGGTACAAATACCACAACAACTAATTTAGTATCAACTAATACAAGCATAGGCACATTGAATAATACTGATATTATTAACGTAAATTTATCAAGTGCTAACAGTGTCTTAACTAATATCACTTCAACTAATACTATTTTAACAAATATTAGTACAACAAACACAACTATAACTAATAGTGTTTTATCAAGTGGGACAATAACTAACAGTATTACTAATACATCAACCATAGGAACAGTTTTAGTAACATCGACTGCTAATTTAAGATTTAACTCTAATACAGTTGGTAGCTTATTTACAACAGGTGGTAATGTTGGTATTAATACTACAAGTCCTGAAACTGCATTAGATGTCCGTGTTGCAGGAGATGTAGGTGGTTTAATTGCACAATTTGGTTCGAATACAGGTAGTTCAATTCCAAGAATTAAATTATATGACCAAGTCTTTCCTGGTACTCGAGGTCCTAAAATTCAATTTGATGCTGGAAATATTGGTATTATAGAAAGCAGTTTGGGACAAATAGGTATTGTAGGTACATATATAGGTATTAATACAACAACTCCTGGTTATACATTAGATATCAATGGTACAATACGAAGTAATAGTACTATTGCGGTAGCAAATACTGTAGTAAATATTACCAATTCAATGGGTGCTATTAATCTATCAGGTGATATAGCTCTTTCAAATTCAACTCGAAACACTATTGTATTTAGTAAAGCGGGTGTTAGTCCTCCAACAATGTCAACACGTTCCGTAGGAACTAAATTAGTACTATTCCCTGATGTTTTCACAACTCGTTTAGAGTATGCTTTAGGTATCGAGACTAATACATTATGGTTTAGTTCTTCTGGTGGACAGTTCAAATGGTATACTAATAAAACTTCTGCTAATATGTTTTTAACAAATGATTCCTTAGGTGTTAACACAAATAATGTAGCTCCTGTATATAATTTAGATGTTACAGGTACAGGTAGATTTACAAGTAATTTACTTGCACAGTTTAATTCAAATACTGTAGGTAATTTGTATACAACTGGTGGTAATGTAGGTATTAATAATGTATCTCCAGATTATACATTAGATGTCAGTGGAACAGCTAGAATTACAGCTGGCAATTTTGCTGCTACATTTAACAGTAATACTATAGGTAATCTATTTACAACAGGCGGGAATGTAGGTATTCAAAACACATCACCCAATCAACGTCTTGAAATAAGCTCTATTCCATATTCAGCAAACCAGGATGGTGGTATGCGTATTAGTACACGAAATTACCTTGGTTTAAATGATGCTAGTTATAGATACTTTGATATTAGATTAAAAAGTGATGTCAGTAGTAATTTCAGAACAGCATTTATTGGTACATTGGGTGGAGGTGTTCCATCAGAATATGAATATATGTCAGTATCTCAAGATGGATACATGAATGTATATGCACTTAGCCGTTTTGATAATATTACAAGCTGTAGTAATAGTTCTACTGGTAGTGTTGTTTTACAAGGTGGTTTATCTATTGATTGTCCTACTAATGCGGTTAATGTTTCTAATGGTGGAGCTTTAACTATTGCTGGTGGAGCAGCCATTGCTGGTGACCTTATTGTAGGTGGCTCAATTACTTATTCTAATGCTGCTGCAGCTAGTAGTACATTTGCTTATCTTACACTTACAGCATCAGATTGGTCAACTGATATAGCAAATGGTGCTTTAGTTGTATTTGGAGGTATATCTGTTCAAAATACAGCTAACGCGTATAGTGCAACAGAAGGAAACGGCTTAACTGTAGCTGGTGGTGTAGGCATAGGTGCAGATTTGTATGTAGGTGAAACTGCTTACATACCTCTTGTCATTTCGACAGATAATACAACTACAAATTTAGTGACAACAAACACGTCTTCAGAAAATGTATACATTAGTAATGGTTTAAGAGCTGAATTTAACTCCAATACATTAGGTAATCTGTATACAACTGGTGGTAATGTAGGTATAGGTAGAAATAACCCTAGTTATTTACTTGATGTTAATGGTACAATTCGGTCAACAAATACGTTTGGTAGTGTTCTATTAGGAACAAGTACTGACACTTCTAGATTTATATCGGCTTTAAATAGTTCAATGACTGAAAATAACACAGTCTTTTTCACGTTAGGACAAGCTAATTCTAATAGAAATCAAGCCGAGTTTGCATTTACATATATTACTGCTGGTTCAACTTCTAATAGAGCAAGTATGGGTGTCCACGGAAATCCTAATATATTAAATGTGTTAGCATCAAATAATGTCGGTATTAATACAACCGCTCCTTTAGCTACTTTAGATATTAATGGTACAACATTTATAAGAAATACAAGTGATTCAAGTAATAGTACAAGTGCTGCATTGATAATTAGTGGTGGAGTTAGTATATCAAAAACAACAAATGCCACTTCTACTACAAACGGTGGTGCAATAACTATTGCGGGTGGTATGGGTGTATTAAAAGACGTCTATGTAGGTGGAACTGTTACATCAAGTTCTGATGCACGATTAAAGAAAAATCTAAGACCTTTAGAATCTATACTTGATAAAATAGAAAATATCACACCATTAAAATATAACTCAATACATGCATTTGACCATAATAACCATATTGGTTTTATTGCACAAGATTTTGAAGAATATTTCCCTGAACTATTAATGAGAAATAGTCAAGATGCTTATTATAGTTTAGCATATGATAGAATTACAGCATTAAATATGGCGTGTATAAAAGAATTAAGAGAAGAAAACCAATTATTAAAAGAAAGATTAGATAAACTTGAAAAACAATTCAATCACTAAAATCAACAAATTATAAAATTTTAATTTATTGAATAATATTATACAATGTCACGTTCTTTTACAATTGAAAGTATTTATCGTACTCGAGGAGGTCGAGTAAATTATAGTGATGGTAGATTTATTTCAGAAACACCAGCTGGAGCTGCTAAAAAAGCTTTCAGTAAGGCATATCATTCAATAAATGCAACCGGTCCTCTTAGTCTTAAAATTAAACTTAGAGAAACTACACAAGGTTCTTTACACAAAATTTATGATTACAGAGTAACACGTAAGGCCGAAAAAGTTCAAGTTGAACGAAATGGCGAAGTAATCACCTACAACTTTACGACTAAAGTTAAATCTATCTAATTAATTAAATTATAAATTAATTTAATTAAATTTAATGCCACATTTTACAACAACGCCCATTTAATCTTGCTGTACCATCACCTTTTCTTTCATACGCAAAACGAGTTAAATATTCGCTATCGTCACAAACTAAATTATGTTTATTAAAATATGCTATGCTACCATCGCCTTCATCACTCCAATTTGTGTTAATATCTCTACATACAGCCTTACCTTTTAAATGTAAATTACCAGATACAGTAACATCTCTAGATGTTATTAGATTACCTTTTTTATCTAAACTTATTTGACTCCCCCAATCCCAATTTGAACCGTTTGTGCCTGGTGCAATAAATAATCCATTTCTATTATCGCCAGGTGCATGGAAAATCCAAGAATTAGGTTGATTACCACCAATCCACACTCCATCATGTTTGGTAGTAAAATAACCATTTGGGGTGCTACATAATAAACCATCTGCGCACCATAAAGTTTTTGTTTTATCAAAATTTTTACCTGGAGGTCCAGCAGGACCTTGTGGTCCAGTATCTCCTTTAACACCTTGAGGTCCTTGTGTACCTTGTGGTCCAACAGGACCAAGTGGGCCTTGTGGCCCTTGAACACCTTGCTGGCCTTGAACACCCTGAGGTCCGATTGGACCTGGCAGTCCATCAATACCGTCTTTTCCTGGTTTACCTTGTCCCATTATATATTATAAGCTTTTAAAAAAAATATTTGTAAATAATTTATTAGATATTAATTAACATATTTATGAATATTTCTCTTTAATATAAAAGTAGTAAATTCAGGATTACGTACATAATCCGTTTTATCAGTTAAATCAAACCCAGTCTTTGTATACGCATCTCCAGTTTTCCAATTGTATAAAACACATGTTATATTGGGGTCTTTTGATAAACTAATAAGAAGGCTTTCTATGTCTCTTGACCAGGAAATTTTATAGGAGAATTTTTTAGATTCTCCTAATACTACACCACTTATTTTAATCCATTCAGGATTAATGTCTTCTACAAATTGTGCTCCTAATAAATATGTACCACTTAACATTATTTGTAAATATACTTATTATTTTTAAATTAATTTATATTTAAAAATAAGATATAAAAATGAGGCTTTTAAACTGCAATAAACTTAAGAGTATAATCTGTTGTACTTGCATTACCTGGAGCTGGTCTGTACATTAAACGTGGATATGAGTCAGCTGGCCAATCCATATCTAACATTTCACCATTTGTTCCTTTAACAGAAATAATACGAGCAACTTGTCCACATGACACTGCGTCATTACGTCTACCAATAACAAACATAGCATATGGAGCGGTTCCTGTTTGTGTTTTAGGTCTAACTAATACCATAAAAATACCAAATTTAGGATATGGATAACCTAATTGAACAGGTGTTGGAATAGAAGTTGCTGGGTCAAGAGTAACGGGTGTTACTGAATTATTTGTTAGTTGCGCAGTAAACTGTACGTCGGCTGTCAAGTTATTAATACTATTAACAGTTAGTATATTGGCTTTAATATTATTAACATGTAAATTAATATAATGTAAAGGCTCTACATTAGCATATGCTTCAGGAGCATTTGTTACTGAGTTTGTACATACTAAAGCATACTCCTTATTAGATTCATCCCACATACTTAGAATCCAGTGACATGGATATAAAGAGAATGTTAAAGTTTGACCACTTGGTAATGGTAAAGATGGAACACCATACGTTCCAGAGCCAGGTAAATCTAAACCTTCATCAGGAACTGGGTTCCCTAATATTGTTGATTGATCAGCTGTGCTATATATAGTAAATACTCCGGTACTTGATGTTGATGTTGAATCTTTGATACGTCTAACCCAACATACATCATTTGCTGTGTTCACCCCATCACTATGAGTCATTTTAATCCAGTAACCAACATAAGAATCAGCTGCTGTATTAAAATCTGTACCTGGTATACTAACGGAAATTATACCATTCGCAACATTAACTGCAGTGACTGTTCCTGTATATTCCGGAACATCACTAATAATACTTCCTGTTACAGCACTGCAGTAACCCTCATTAGCTGCTTGATATCTCTTAATAGCTAATCCACCATCTAATGTAGGGCTAATATTATTTGGAGCATTGTTAACTTGAATAAAGTTATCAGCAATTTGAACAATAGTTGAGTCATATGTAGTCGTCGTTCCTTGAACATCTAAATTACCTTTAATTGTTGTTGTAGATGTAGATGTACCAATTGTGACTGGGACTGTCACTGTTGTACCAATATTAATACCTACACCTGTGCTACTAGATTGAATATTAATTTGACCTTGAGAACTAATATATGTACCCCCACTCGTTCTTAATGAAATAGATTCACCTGAAATAGATTCAGAACACAAAATTAACTTATTTGCTTGAGTGGCGCCAGTAGTTACACCAGAAGAACTGTAAACACCTTTTACACAAATAGTTAAATCTTGACCGGAATCTGCAGTTGTCTGATTAATAAGTGAACTAGAAGCACCTCTGCCTGTCATATTAATACCACCAAATAAGGTTGCAACATTGAAACCGCCAGAGCCTGTATAGAAACTCATACCACCAGAACCAGCTGTCGCATTGCTAATTAACATAGAACCTTGAGTATTTGTATTTCTTAAAATAATAGCATCAATTGGATTTGTACCTTCACTTTCTAATACTAAAGAACTATCTGAAATTCCATCTACAGCAATACGTAAGTCTCGTGCATTATTTCCAATTGTTGTATTAACAACAAAATAACTAGCAGAGTCTCGAGCTGTTAATTGGATAGGACCACCTGTATTTGTAGTTCCAATAATACCATTTGAACCTGCTAAAAGCTGAATATTAGCATTTGAATTACCTCCACTATTAGAAATAACAATATTACCTCCACTTTGTAATGTTTTTATTGCAATTGCGTCTATACTAGTATTTTTACCATTACTTTGAATTAAAACTCCTGAATTAGTATCACCTGCTAGTTTAAATTCTAAATTTTGTAAATTTTGAACTGAATTTACTGTAAAGGAACCATTACCGTTATTTGCCGTTAATGTAATATTACCTGAACACGTTGTTGTGACAGAGCCTAAAGAACCAGTAGTTAGTTGGTAACCACTACCTTGACCAGTTAAAAGTACAATACCACCATCTGCATTTTTATTTGTTAATTGAATAGCATTAGATGCATTTAAACTGGACTGTAGTACAATAGTATTAGCTGCAGAAACTGTAACACCACTATTCGTTGTAGCGAAAGTAATACCATCACCAATAGACATAAGAATTTGGTTACCACCAGTCACTGTTAATGGTCCCCAAGTAGTATCTATATGTGTTTCTCTAAGATTAGTTGCATTACCAGTTGTTCCTAATACGTTTAAACTTAAGGCTAAATTGGTATCACCTAAAACACCAATACCACCGTGGGCAACTAAACTTCCAGATGTTGGACTTGAACTTGCTAATGGAGAACCACTAAAACCAACTTGAATTTGACGCGATACGAATAAATCACCAAAACCATAAAGACCACCGGCTGTGTCAGAAGTATGGTCACAACCAGGCTCTATAGTCACACTTCCATGAAATAATGTCGCTAAAGGATTAGAAGGTGGAAAAAACTGTGACATATATATATTTATACTATAGATAAATAAAAAAAAATTACGACGATTAATGCAATAATTTTAATTTATTTAGTTCATATATAGGAGTTAAATGAACGCAAAAAGACCAAGTCCTTCCGAATCTGCTACATTATTCTCAGTTGGAACATCTAAAATCGGAAATGATGGTAATTATTGGAAAGTTATATTAACTAAAAATAATACTAAACGATGGAAAAAAGAGTCTCAAGCAAAGACAAAAACACCCAAAACACGCTCGAAACAAAAAAAATCTAAACCATCTAAAGCACCTAAAACTAAAAGTAAAAAATCTAAGAAGGGTAAAAGGTCTAAGAAGTCTAAGTCAGTTAAATCAAAAAAAAGTAAATCAGTAAAACGTAAAAGTAAAAACGCTAAGAAGACCAAGTCTGTTAAAACAAAGAAAAGTAAATCAGTAAAACGTAAAAGTAAAAAAGCAAAGAAGGCAAAGTCTGTTAAAACAAAAAAAAGTAAGGCACCTAAAACTAAAAGTAAAAGTAAAAAAGCTAAGAAGGCCAAGTCTGTTAAAATAAAGAAAAGTAAATCAGTAAAAACTCCCAAAACCAAAAGCACAAAAGGTAAGAGGGCAAAGTCTAAACCAAAAAAAAAAGAATCAATAAAACAGACAAAACCAGAACCAAAACCAGAACCAGAACATGAACAAAAACATTTCAATAAAAATACGTTTTCAGTTATGTTAGCAAACAAATATACAGGTAATGACCCAACTGGTTATTTTATGTCTGAGAAATTAGATGGTTATAGAGCGTTATTTTATAATGGACCAAATGGTGGAGAATTTTTTTCTAGGAATAATAAACCCTTTATAGCTCCTCAGTGGTTTTTAGATAACATTTCTCAAAAATTACCTCAGGGTATATTATTGGATGGTGAACTCTATACAAAAAGAGGTGATTTTGAAGGGATGGGTGTTGTAAGAAAGAAAACTCCTGTAGATTCAGAATGGAGAAAAATTACATATATGGTTTTTGATTTACCTTTAGTGCGTAAACAATTTAAAGAAAGATACAATATATTGAAAGATATATTACAAAACGTTCCTCATGTGAAACTTGTAGAACATATTGAAATTAAGACTCAAAAACAATTCGAAAAATTACATAAAGAATTAGTTGATAATGGCGCAGAAGGAACAATGTTACGTCACCCTGATAGTTATTATGAAAACAAAAGAAGTAATATGCTTTTAAAAGTTAAAGATTTTTTAGATGATGAAGCTGTTGTAGAAGGTATGGAGTTTGGTGATGGCAGAAATAGTAATGTCATGGGTCATTTAATTGTCAAATGGGCTCCTCACGCTAATAAAGCTTATAAAGGAACATTTGATGTAGGAAGTGGTTTTACAGATGAGCATCGTAAAAATTGGAAAACATTGTTTAAAAAAGGAACAATTATTACAGTAAAATATTTTGAAATTCAAAAAAGTGGAAAACCAAGATTTCCAATATTTCAAAATATATATCATAAAGTATAAATCAGTTTAATTAATAAATTTTATATTTATTGTTTTGTAGGTCTAGTGAATTTCATAAATCCACCTCTAGTAAATGTATTTGAAAATGTTTGTGGAGTTATTTGTGTCGTTTGTATTTGTTGAGTTATTGAATTATGTGGATGTGGTTTAATATTAGTTGAAGAAAATCCTATATTAGCTGTTTTAAATTGAGACACCATATCGGTCATTCCTTGACCACAACAAGAAGAAGATGAAGACATATAATATAGAACAATAAATTAAAACTTTGTAAACTGTAATTTAAAAGTTTTAAATTAATTAAACCAACTTTTGAACCATTGAACCCATGTTCTTTGACTTCCTACAATATTATTCAGACGTTTGTTAGATAAATTTACTTTACTTTGCGTTATTTCCACATCTTCCTGTAAAACTTCTAATAATTGATTTTGAGTTTCTAATTCAGTATTTAATGCTTTAGCTATTTCTTTCTGTCGTTTTACCGACTTAAATAGTTCTTCAAGTTGTTTATCTTGCTCTTGAAATATCTTAAGATGCTCACTCATTTTGTGTTTTATATAAAAAAATAAAATATTATTCTATATTATAAAAATGTCGAAAGCTATTAAAAAGGAAAAACGTTCCCAACGTCCTAATTTTTTTGAACAAGTACAAGAAATTGTTGAACAAATTCACGAAGTAGTCGAAGAAGCAGTCGAAGAAGTTGTTGAAGAAGTCAAGGATGCAGTTCATGATATCATTCAAGAAATGCAAGAAAACCAAGATAAACCTCTTCAAGAACAAATCGCTGAAGTAGTTGATGAAGTTAAAGAAGCTGCTCAAGAAATTATAGAAGAAGTTACTGAAGCTGTACAAGAAGTTCAAGAAGTTGTTCAAGAAGTTGTTGAAGAACATACTCAACCTCAAGAAGAACAACCACAAGAAGAACAACCACAACAAGAAGAACCCCAAGAAGAACAACCACAAGAATAAACAAATTGAATTTAAAACTAAGTAATTATTATTTACTAATAATTATTTAAATGTCTTCACAATTTAAAACAAATACTATAGAGGATACTGAAATGATTTACTCTCTTTTAAGAGACAAGTATCCGAACCGCCAAATTGATATTGAATTTAATGATAATACAAAGGAATACTTTTTAATTGTGACTGATAAAGAATTTAAGGAAGATCCAGAAGTTCCAGTTGATATTAAGATTAAAATTGTATATGGCGATTCAGTTACAGGAGATACACCACTTTTATTGAAAAAAGATAATCAAATTTATATTGAAACTATTCAAAGTATTTTCGATGAATCTAAAAAAGTTGAGTATCCAGGGTTCAAGTTATTTGATAAAACAATTCGTCTCGAAAAAGAGTATTCGTTATCAGATTATCAAATATGGACAGACATTGGATGGGTTAATATTAAAAAAGTTATTCGACATAAATGTGAGAAGAAAATGTATAGAGTATTAACTCATACAGGATGCATTGATGTTACAGAAGACCATTCGTTAATAACAGAAAATAAAGAACCTATTAAACCGATAGATTTAAAAGTAGGGGGTTCACTTTTACATAGTTTTCCTAAAGAATTTATAGAAAGTACTCATACTATAGTTAAAATGAAAAAAAATATTACACAAACTAAAATATGTAATACTTGTAATATTGAAAAAGATATCAATGAGTTTTATAAAAATAATATGAAAAAAGATGGTAGAATGAATAAATGCAGGGATTGTGATTATTATAAAAATTCAACACATCCTTTAAGAAATATTATAAACAACTTTAAATTTGAAGATTACCCTCTTACAGAAAAAGAAGCAGAAGTATGGGGATTTTTTCAAGGTGACGGTAGCTGTGGATCATATCATTGTAAATCTGGTATTAAAAATAGTTGGGTTCTGAATAATAATGATTTAAAACGATTAAATTATTTTAAAGATATTTTAGAATCAGTTGAACCAATTAAATTTGAAATTTTAGATACATTAAAGTCAAGTGGTGTATATAAATTAGTTCCAAAAGGAAGTATCAAATACATGGTAGATAAATATAGAAATCTCTTTTATTATCAAAAAGACTGTAATGGAGTTGGTGATAAATATAAAATAGTTCCTAATTATATTTTAAATGCTTCAAAAGAAATTAAAATGGCTTACTGGAAAGGGTATTATGAAGCAGATGGTGCAAAAACTGGTAGTCATGGTATAAATAAACCAGGATTTGCTGTAAAAGGTAAAATTGGAGCTCAATGTATGTATTATTTGATGCGTAGTATAGGATTTGATATATGTATTAATTTAAGTAATCATCAAAAGAAAAAAGAAATGTACTTTTTAAGTTATACAAATTTTAAATATAAAAAGGAAACAGTTATTAAAAAAATTATCGAAAAGGATGTAACTGATGATTATGTGTATGATATTGAAACAGAAATTGGAAGATTTGGAGCTGGAGTTGGACAACTCCATACATTTAACACAGACAGTGTGTTCCTCTCACTTAAATATAATAGACAAGATTTTACAAAAAATCGTGCTGATACATTTAAATTGGCAACTATTTGTGGAGATAATTTAACAGAGCAAGTTTTTAACAGGAAACCAATTGAAATGGAATTTGAAAAAGTATTTCAACCGTTTATTTTATTAACAAAGAAGAGATATATTGGTAAAAAATATGAAAATATGAAAGACCCTTTCAAATTGAAAGAGATTACTAAATCTGGTATTGCAATTACTAGACGTGATTATTGTAAAATGGTTAAGAATTGTTATTCTGAAGTAATTGATTGTATTGTAAATGAAGATTCAGGAGGTGTAGACGCAAGTGTTGAAATCTATAAAAGTTATATTGATAGAATTGATAATTATCAAATAGATATTGAAGACCTTGTTGTATCTGCAATGTTAGCTAAAAGTTATAAAACAAAACCTGTACATGTACATTTAGCTGAAAAACTAAAAGCACGGCATGAAGAAGTACAAGTAGGTGACCGTATTCCGTATATTTATATTGAATCCGATGACCCAACTATCCAAAAGAGTGAATTAGGTGAAGACCCGAAATATGCAATTGAACATAAACTTAAATTTAATAGAAAATGTTATTTAGAACAACTTGCTAAACCTCTTTTAGGATTTTTTAAATGTGTATTGAGTGATAATGAAGAAGCATTAGATGATATTATCAATTATACTAATGAAAAATTAGTTGAATATGGTGGAGCAAAACTTAAACCAAGTGATTTTAAAATGAAAGAAGACGACTAAATAAGTCATGAAAGTCGTAACTAAATATAAAATGAAAATTTAATTAATTGATTAAATGATTAATTAAATTAAAGATGGTTAAGTTTCAATATATTTCGGATTTGCATCTTGAACATTATAATAGTTTTAAAAATATTCCTCTTCAAAAAATAGAAGGATGTGATAACTTGTGCCTATTAGGTGACATTGGTTATGCATATAGTGATATTTATCATCAATTTATCAATTACTGTGCAAGCAATTGGAAAAACGTTTTTGTTATTTATGGTAATCATGAATATTATTGCAAAACATATAATAAGAAAACTATGAAAGAAATCGAAAATGAAGTATCTAAATTTCCATCAAATGTATACTTTTTAAATAATGACCATGTACTTATTAATAGAAAAGATTCTACTGTAAAGAAACTATTAGATAGAGAAGACCATATGGATGATTATATTAAAATTATAGGAAGTATTTTATGGTCTAATGTTAATGATTCCACTGCTTTTAGAATCAATGATTATAAGTTTATCTATACTGCACAAAATACACTTTTAAAACCAGATGAGGTAAGAACTTTATTTCAAATTAATAAAGAATACATTTTACATGAATTATCATCTGATAGATTTCCAACAATACTTTTAACACACCATGGTGTACATGATTTATGTAACGGATATTATCAAGGTAATTTTATGGAAAGTGGTTATGCTACTAATATTTATGAACTTATACATTATAAACATTTAATAGCATGTATTAATGGACATACTCATAGTTCTGTTAATACAAAAATACCAGCTAGTAATATTAAGTTATTATCTAATTGTTATGGCTACAAAGGTGAAAATCAAAATATAGTTAAATTTAATAAAGATGCTATATTAGACGTTTAAAATAAAACTTTTTTATAGATATTTATATTAAAAAACATAAGCCATGTTTAAAAAATCTTTCGCAGAAATGTTAAAAGAAAATCTTAATGATGATTCATTTAAACCACCACCAGTTCCTCCACCACCTAGGCAAGTTAAAAAAATTTTTCCAGATATAACAGATGAGTTTTTATTAGAAATTAAAAAGTATTATATTACAGTTAAAGATATAGAACGTATTTATGGTTCAAGAAGTTTTTATAAAAAATTATTTAAGGAACCTGTAAAGAGAATTTTTTATTGGTGCGAGGAAGAATGGCAAGGTAGTTTATTTGTTGTATTCCAATATAAGAATAGATATATTTATGTAAATGGATATTTTGGTTCGTGTGAAGTCTGTGATGGATTTCCTCAAGATGAGGAATCTTTAGAAAGAACATTTAGAAATATTGGTGTATGCAATGATATTAATGATATTACATTAGGATATAAGCCAGAGTTTGTCAATCCAGACTTATCAAAAGATTTTGAAAAATTTAAAAACAAAATACTAAAATCTCAAAATAAAAAATTACAAAATACTCAAAAATCTCTTAATAGTCCAACGAATACAGTTCAACAAACTGAGCCAAAACTTGAACCTGAATCTAAACGTCAAGAATCTAAAATTATAACATCGTGGGCAAGTCTATTTAAGTAAAATTTTTTTTATATTTAATATATTAAGGAATATAATCTAGATATTCTTTAATATGTCGTCAGCTGTAGAATATGAAATCACGCCTAATAAAGAATCTGTAGATGTTGCTGCAATTATAGATTCTCAAAATTCAAATAATTTAGCTAATATGGCTACAAGTCAATCCTTTTTTTTATCTAATAGAGATGCTATTGAACGTGCCGCTATAACAGCAAATGATGCTGCAGTTGAAAGAACTGGTTCCGATGCAGTTAATGCAGTGTATCGTGCTGATAACGAGATCTCAAACCTTGTTCAACATAGTACTAATGATATCCGAGAAAATCAGGAATCTGTCGCTCTTGAAACTCGGAGCTCAATTACAGAGCATCACCAAAAATCTATCGAATTGAATAAAGATTCTGTTATTAATGATAACCATAATGCTTCTGATATTGAACTCCAAGCTTCATCGAATACTTTTTCTGTTAAGAAAGATTTAGTATCAGTTGATTCTCAACTTGAATTACAGGCTGCACAAAATACTGCACAAATACAATACGAGGCAGTTAAGTTACAGGGACAAACTGCTGCAGAAATGGCAGAATGTTGTTGCGAAGTTAAAGAAGAAGTAGCAAAGAATAACTATGAAACTCAAAAACTCGCACGAGATATTGAAAGTAAACGTCTTAGAGATGAACTTGCCGCTGCTACAACTGAAAACCTTATTAATAAACTTCGTGGATTTAAATTTGGAGGGTGTCCAAGACCATGTCCTCCACCATGTCCACCACCATGCCCTCCACCACAGTAAAAAAAATGAACTTTTTCATCAAGTATATATTTTTAAGAAATTTATACTTAATTTCTATTATGTTTCAGTACCTATCAGATATACATTTAGAATATCTAACATATATCCCATATATTAAAAAAACTGCTGATAATCTTTTTTTAGTTGGTGACATCGGTCACCCTGGGACATTTTTATTTAATAAGTTTTTAAACAAATGTTCAGAAACATATAAAAATGTATTTTTAGTTTATGGGAACCATGAATATTATTCTATTTTACGAGGTAGAAATAAAAAGATTGAAACTATGCAACAAAAATTAGAATATGCAAAAGATTTTCCATCTAATGTTTATTTTTTAAATAATTCTTGTGTTTATTTTCATAAAACAACACAAATAGTTCAACACTCATTAAATCCTGGTGATAATAAAAAGGATTATATTAAAATTATCGGTTCAACATTATGGTCAGATAGAGGACAAAATGCTAATAATTTTAAGAATATTTTTATGGAAGAAAATAAATTACTAACTTTTGAGCATCAATCTCAACTTTATCGAGAATCTAAATATTATCTTATCTGTGAATTATACAGAGAAGATATTGAGTCTATTATTCTAACTCATTATACAACTAATTTATATACTAATGGTACTTATTTAGATAATAAAGATACAAACCATATTAGAGAATTATTTATGAATAGAAATTTGATTGCATGTATCAATGGACATACTCATACATCTGTAAATCTAGTAGCACCAGGAACAAATATTAAATTATTAGCAAACTGTTTTGGTTACAAAGGAGAATCACAAGAGATTGTTAGATATAATGAAAATGCTAAATTAGATATTTATGAGACTCCTCAAGTGTCTTTATCAGGACTATATTCTAAATCAGAAATTAATCCAATTGATATTTTGTACAATGTTATGCATAGACCTAATCCTGTATATGATATAGGTAATTTAGATGAAACAACACCATTTACTGTATCAACAGTAAATAAAGATAATACTATCGTGTATGTTAATAAACCATTTGAAAAATTAACAGGGTACACATTACAAGAAGTTAGAGGTAGAAATTGTAGATTTTTACAATCACCTAATGGTGAAGTTAAAAGAGGAACTCCAAGAGAACATTGTGATAATCAACTTTTATTTAATATTAAATCAAAACTTTCTAAAAGAGAGGAATGTCAATTTATTACATATAACTTTACAAAACATGGTGAAAAATTTATTAATTTAATTACAATTATACCTATTAAAATTAAGACAATTGAATATTTCGTAGGATTACAATGCGATGTTTCATCCGAAATTTTTAAATTTAAATTAGATAACATGGATACTTCAATCATAGATAATAATGTTCTTCAAGAAATGATATCTGAAACATCTATTAGACATATTGAAGATTCTACAGATACTGCGAGTATTAGTTTCAGTGTAAGTATGTTTAGCGATAGTATGAATGGTGATGAACTAAATATGACAAAGCAAAGAATTAGATACAAGCATTTTTTTGATGACAACCCTGCATTAATGTGTATCATTGACAAAAATGGAGTGTTTAAAAAAATGAATACAACATTTTTACATACTCTCGGATACAGTAAATATGACATATATAATAAACTATTATTAAATTTCGTATACCATGAAGATATTCAAAAAACTATACAGGCTTCTGAAAATATAGAAACAAAAAAAGAAATTGAAGTAACAAATCGTTATATTAAAAACGATGAAACATTAGTTAAAATCCATTGGGTATGTAAATTAAAAGCTAATGTCATTTATTGTACAGGAACTATTTTAGGTTAGTTTTAATGTTCTGTCGGCATCTACATATAATACATTTTTACCTTTATGTAATGCTCTTTCTTTTGTTACGTTAAAATTAGGTAACATAATAAAACCATCATTTGTAATAACCATTTGATTATCTAAATATCTTATATGTAAATTATCATTTTGAATATAAAAATTAACAGTTATAGGTAAACCTCTACCAGGAATACCTTGTGGTCCAGCCGGACCCCTTGGTCCTTGAACACCTCTAGGACCATGCGGACCTTGTGGTCCTCTAGGTCCTTCATCACCTTTTTCACCTTTAGGACCTTTTATACCAGGCGGACCAGGGTCTCCCTTTACACCTTTTGATGGTCCTGGAGGACCAACTGGTCCTGGAACCCCTTGTTCTCCTTTAAGACCTTGAACCCCTTTTGGACCAGGCGGTCCAGGATCACCTTTAGGACCTTGAGGCCCCATTGGTCCAGGAATACCTTGGACACCTTGAATGCCTTGGATACCTTGAGGTCCTTGTACAACAGAAAGCAAATTTCTTTGTTGACATGTTGGGCATGAGTCTATAAAACTTGTATCTGAAGGTATAGATTTAACTTTAATATTGTATTTACTCATTTATAAATAAGCTAGTATAAACGAATAAAATAAAACATAAAATTATCCTTACGTTAAAAATAATTGATTAAAAAGATTGGAATTATTAATATAAAATGAGTAACATATTCTTAAATATAAGTGATATAGCGTCTTTTATAGGTCAGAATAAATGGGATTATATCACACCATTTGAAAGATTGTGGAAAAAATATGATTCAGAATATAAGATTGTAGTAGATGAATATAATAATAGAATATCTAATACAAAAGCAGAATTAGTTGTTTTAGAAAATGAAAAAAATATTATTGAACAAAACTTGGCAGATAAAAAAATAACTAAAAGACAATATACAAAGTTAATGAAAGAGAATGAAACAAAAATGTCTTCGTTAACAAAAAATATAGATGATTTAACTCAAAAGGTTGAAAATATTTCACTATCTCAAAGTGAAAAGATAGAAAAAAATTTGGGAAAAGATATAATGACAACTATAGCTAGTTCTTCAAAAGAAACACAAGATAAACGTAAAATCACAAATGAAACAATAGATAAACTTGAAAAGGAAGGTAAAATTAAAAAAGACCAAAAAGAAGAACTTTTAAAACAAACAGAATCTCTCATAAATAAAACTCATGGAACTTTAAAAGAAGACTCTGCTATTAAAATATTTGAAAAAGAAAATAAGGTTACACTAGATACAAGTCAGAAATATTTCAAATTTCAATTGAAAAAGACAGTTACACGTACATGGTATGTTGGCGGTAAAATGGATGGTATTTATATTGATGATACTAATCCAGATAACTCTTATGTAGTTGAAGTGAAAAATAGAACAAAAGGATTTTTTAGCTCACTTAGAGATTATGAAAAAACTCAAATTCAATTGTATTTACTCCTTACAGGTTTTAAACAAGCTAAACTTGTTGAGAAATTTAATACAAAAATAAGAGTTACGAATATAAATATTGAACAAGAATATATAGATGATATTTTAGAATATTTATCTATCTTTATAGATAATACGACGTTGTTTTTTAAGAATTATAAGATGAAAATGGAATACTTGGACATGACTGAAAATGAAAAGAAGAAATTTTTAAACAAACTTTATATAGATAAAATTATGAAATGTAAAGAGTGTAGAGATGAACTCAAAATTATTAAAAACCAAGCTGAGGATGATTGTTTATTAAGTGATTTGGATGATTTTTAATATTATTTTCTTGTTATAATTAAAATGTTAAATACAATAGCATTTTTTTTATTAATTGTGTTCTTTTTCGCTGTTATGTTTAATTCAAAAGAAGAACATCATATGAATTGTCCATACTACTATAAATATAGATACGACCCATATCATTGTCCATACTGTAGAAGACGTATGATGACTGTATAAAAAAATGAAATCATATTGGTTATTATATCAATTAACATGAATTATTCAACAGATATAAATTTTGATACATTATTACCATCTTCATGGTTAAAACATATAGATAATAATGTACTAAAAAAGTTAGAGATGTCTTTAAAAACTGAGATGAAACTAAATCCAAAATCGTACTTTTTCCCATATAATCAAGATGATATTTTTAAAATTTTTCAGTTATGTAATCTTGAAGATATTAAAGTAGTTATTTTAGGACAAGACCCTTATCATGCTTCAAAATTTCAAGCTAATGGAATTGCTTTTTCTGTAAATGAAAAAGTAGCGATTCCACCAAGTTTAAGAAACATATTTAAAGAAGCAGGTATAGAATCTAAAAAAGGCGACTTAACATCATGGGTTAAACAAGGTGTCTTTTTATTAAATGCGAGTTTAACTGTTAAAGAGAAAACACCTAATAGTCATGAAACTTTATGGAATCAATTTATTACGCATATTATAAATATTATTAATGAGAAATGTGACAATGTTATTTTCGTATCATGGGGGAAGTTTGCATTAAATCGATATGCTAATCTAAATTTAGAAAAACATTTTCTCTTTACTTCTAGTCATCCAAGTCCGTTAAGTTGTTATAAAACAAATAAACCATTTATAGGTTCAGATGTATTTAATAAAATTAATGAACGATTATCTAGTTCTAACAAAAATACTATAGATTGGAAGTCTATTTAAAAATAATATCTTATATCTTATATATTTTATATTTGAGATGACAAACGAACAAGATGCATTTAAGGTATTCGATGCGATTTTTAGCGAAGAACCTAAAGAACCAAATACATATAATCTTAGATTAGATACTACAAATCCAGAAAATGAGTCAGTATTATTAGATGATATCTTAATTAACTTATTTTTTACTGGTCTTAAAGCGTTGTTCGGAGAAGAATGTAATTTACAAAATATTACACAAGACCAATTTACACTTATTAACAAATATATGAATAGCTTTGGATTTAAAACTATATTAGATTATGAATACGATGATAATAATTTACCAGTTCATGTCAAAATATGGTTTGATAAATACGAATAACTCTTAATTACATAAAGTTTTCCAAGATATCAAACTGTCTACGTAAATATAAAAAATTTAAAGACGTACTAAGCTCCAAAACTCTATTATTTGGATGTAAGATTAATTTAACTTTATTTCTATTAAATTTAATAGATGAATTTCTATCAATATGATTAGGTCCTTGTATTAAAATCATATTAGTTAAATCGGGTGCTAAATTAAGTCCTAATTTATGCATTGCTTCTTCATATATAAGATTTTTATATAACCTGTATACAAATAGAATATCTTTTGAAATTATTGGTTTTAATACAGGTTCTATACACATACTTTGTATACACATAAAAATATGTATATCATCGTCGCATGGTTTTAAATTTGGTAACATAGCTAAAAAGGAAAATACATCTTTAAATAACACAGAAAATTTGTGTTTATAACTTTTATTATATCTTCGAATATAATTCTTGTAAAATGTTTTATTTATTAGACTAAAATTCAATAATGTCGGATAGTCATCTAACATAAAATATATATGATATAAAACATCATACGGAAGCTTCATCTTACAATGGTATTATAAAATAAAATTTAAAAAAATTTATAATGTTGGTTAATGTATATATATTCTAAAATATATATATGTATTGTCAAAAGTGCTGTAAAAATTATTGTTACTGTTATTGTTACATTGGAAATAATGGAACTATGGGTCCAATGGGACCCCCTGGACCTCAAGGACCTATTGGTTTAACTGGAACCATGGGACCTATAGGATTAACAGGAACAATGGGACCTATAGGATTAACAGGAACAATGGGACCTATAGGATTAACAGGAACAATGGGACCTATGGGGTCTGCAGTGACCAATAATAATTACGTATGGGGATTTAAAACTAATACACAAACAGTTGTAGGTGCAAATGTATTTGAGAGCGTAAAATTTACAAATTTACCTGAATTAACTGGTTGGATTTATAATTCAACAACTGGGAATTTTACATGTAATCAATCTGGTAAATATTTGGTTTCGTATATAGTTATTATGTCTGCTACTGGTGGATCAAGAGTTGGAAGTATTAGAGGTGTGGTGAATGGTGCTGAAATTATAGGGAGTGCTAATACACAAAATTTTCAATCTACATCAATTAATCAAGAATGGTCAAATTCATTTATAATGAATATTACATCTGGTCAAACTTTTGCATTACAAGTTGCTGGAAGCTCTGCTGGCAATGAAACAATTAATTTTACTCCTCCTATAGCTGGTGAAACTCCTATTTCAAGTAGCATTACAATTACACGTATAGTTTAATTGCGGTGATATCATAATTAAAAAATGAAATAATATAATAAGTTATATTATTTTAGAAGTAATGGAAGAATATTATAAAGATAATTATATTAAAAATAATCTTTCAAAGAAAGATGACATTGAATTTCAGATTATAGAATGGCATACTCAAGATGAAAGTAATGAATTTGAAAGTGATAGTGAAAATGAGAGTGAAAATGATATCGCTAATAGTACGGATAAATATATGATGAGATGTTTTGGTGTAACTAAGGAAGGTATATCAATTACGTGTAATATTCATAGTTTTACACCATTTTATTTTATTAAAGTACATGACAAATTTAATAAATCACAGATGAATTTATTTATAGATTTTATAAAGAAAAGTTATCAGTTATCCAAAGTAAAAGTAAATGGTAAATATGTCTCTTATTCTGATTCTTTATTAAAGGATAAATGCAGAGTAATTGATAAGAAAGACTTGTTTGGTTTTAGAAATGGTAAAAAGTACAAGTTTCTTCGTTTAGTCTTTGATAACTATACAGCTATGAATAAGAGTAAATATATATTCAAGAATCCAGTTATTATTCCTGGAATCAATAGTAAAGCCATGAAATACAAATTATATGAGAGTAATTTTGAACCATTTATGAGATTTTGTCATATTAAAGATATTTTAATGGCTGGTTGGGTTAAATTACCTCATGACAAAGTTGAATATACAGAAAACTCTGCATCAACGCAAATTGAAGTTTCTATTAATTGGAAAGATATTATTAGTTTACGTGATAAAAAGGATATAGCAAATTTATTACAAGCTAGCTGGGATATTGAAACATATTCTTATGATAGAACTTTTCCAGACCCGTGTAAAAAAGTTGGGAATGATTATCCAAATGTTATTTATCAAGTAGCAACTACGTTTAAATATTACAAAGAGTCTAAAACATTAGTAAAACATTTATTGACTTTGAAAAAATGTGAAAAAATTAATGATGATTCTATAATTGTCGAAGAGTGCAAAACTGAAAAACAATTAATTAAGAGATGGTGTGAACTAATTTCTAAAATGGACCCAGATATTATGTATACATATAACGGTGATACTTTCGATTGTAGATATATTTATGAACGTGCTAAATTATATAATCTAGATGAGTATTTTATGAGTAAATTAAGTAGATTAACTAGTGTTTCAACTGTATGTAAAAAAGAAACGTTTAGTTCAAGTGCATACGGAGACTCAGATTTTTTTAGATTTTATATTCCTGGACGTTTAAATTATGATTTACTTATTCATTATAAACGTGGTATGAAAAAATACCCAAGTTATAAGCTTGATTTTATTGCTAACGAAATCTTAAAAGAAGGTAAACATGATGTGAGTGCAAAGCAAATTTTCGATTATTATGATGAGGGTACACCAGAAAAAATTAGAATTATTGGAGAATATTGTTTTGTTGAAGGAACACGTGTTTCTTTACCATCTTGTTCAGTTGACATCAAATACTTAGAAAATATGGATACAGATGTAGTATCATGGTTTGAAAACAAAGGATTCTCAACTTCACAAAAAGTACATTTTTTTAATAATGGCAAAAAGGATTGTTTACAACTTACTTTAATTGATGGGACTGAGATTAAGTGTACTAAAGACCATAAATTTTTAACAAAAAATGGTTGGGTTGAAGCACAAAATTTAAAATCAACAGATAAAATATTATGTTATGCAGAACCAGCATTTGTTGATTATGAGTTAGAAAACTCATACACATTCACATTCTCGGAGTTAACAGGTATATTAGATTATAACAAGTCTTGTATATTCTCCAGAATACTAGGGTATTTATTAACAGACGGTGGAATATCTGAATCAATATGTTATAAGAATTATTTATCTGGTAGGGTTAAATATACATATGATATAGCATATATCAATTTAGGTACTAAAGCAGATGCTGAAAATATGCAAAAAGATATATTTACTTTAATAGGTAAATTACCGTCAATTAAAAAAGAAAAATATACGTATAAAATTATATTACCGACAGAATTAACTAAATGGTATTTATCATTAGATGGTATTGAAAAGGGTAAAAGATTAAATTCACCAGCATTACTACCAAGTTTTATTTTAAGTGAAAATTGTCCAAAATGGATTCTTAGAGAATTTTTAAAGGGTTTAATGGGTGGCGATGGTCATTGTCCTACTTTTATAAAAACCGATAATAAATTCAGTAAATTAGGTTTTGGTCAATCGAAAACTTATAATAATATAGAATCATTAAAAAAATATATGAATGATATTCAAAATATATTTCAGAAATTTGATATAAGTTCAACAGTATCACCTCCTAGAAAAAATGCTAAGGGTGATGGTTATACAGTCAAACTCAATATAAATCAAGATGATTTGATTACATTTTATGAAAAAATTGGCTTTGCTTATTGTGCTGGAAAAAGTTATAAATTAGGTGTAGCATCTTCATATTATAAACTAAAAAGAGAGACCAAAAGACAATTTAATTGGGTATGCGAAAGAGTAAAAGTATTAAGAGAACATATGTCGATTACAAAAGCATTAAAACAAGCACATTTAGAATTAACAATAAATGAACCAATTTTTAATAAACATTATTCATTACCAGATATTGAGTCAATAAATTTAAATTTAACAAATCCGGACTATATATCAGCATCATCTTGTAAATTTAAAAAGATTCATTTTCCTTCAGTAGAAGATTATTTAAAATTAACTGAATCGTATGACAAATTCGTAACTGATAATCATATAAAATCACACTCAGTGAAACAAGATGATACACACACTCCTTGTTATTATTTATCAATTTTACATAAAAAAGATATTGGAAAACAAACTGTTTATGATATAGAAGTCAAAGATACTCATAATTTTGTAGCTAATGGAGCAGTTGTTCATAACTGTATTCAAGATACTGAACTTTTACAAAAACTTGTCGATAAACAGCTTGTATTGATTACAATTATTCAATTAGCTAATGTAACTTTTGTACCTATTGGATTCCTTACTACAAGAGGACAAACAATTAAAGTATTTTCTCAATTACTTCGTAAAGCACGACAAATGGATTTTTTAGTACCTCATACTAATTTTAATGAAGATAGTTATCCAATTATTGTTAAAACAAAGGATGAACATGAATTAGATTTAGAAAATATGGGAGATTATATCCAAATTAATTGTGGTAGAAATAAAAATTCATATGGTAAATTATTGTCTTTAAATGGTAAAATTAATGAAATTGTTGATTCGACAACTTTTATAGTTTTATGTAATACTGAATTAGAAACTCCAGAACAATTTACTGCAAAATGTAATTATAAAGGAATTGAACATAAGAATGTTTGTTTAAGTAATGGAGAAGATTTAGTTGATACAAGTTTTACAGGAGCAACAGTTTTAGATGCAACTCCTGGTATGTATAATGAAAATATTGCAGTGTTAGATTTTGCTAGTTTGTATCCTACAATTATGATTAGTAGAAATTTGTGTTATTCTACGTTTATTTTAGACGACAATTATATGCCTCAATCTGAACAAGAAGGTATATTTGAGGAAGAGTTTCAAGGTGATAAAGTTCGATATGAGCGTATTAAATGGGATGACCGTATTGAATATACATTAAAACATACATGTGAAGGAATTGGTAAAAGTGGCAAAAATAAAGGAGTTGTATGTGGAAAACAAGCATATTTCGAAGTATCTAAAAAACAAGAATTAACTCATCTACAAAGTGAACTTGAAGAACTTAGAAATAAGTTTGATAAATTAGAAGATAAAGAAGAAATTAAAAAGATGAAACCCAAAATTAGAACGAAGGAAAAAGAATTAACACAATTTAATCAGTCTATAGATTTATTTGACACAACAGAACTTGACCGTATTCGTTATTATTGTCGAGTACATGACCCTATTAAGTCAACAAGAGATGAAAGTGAAAAGTTTCAGAAAAAAGATGTAAGTTATAATTATGTCGTTGTGCAACCACATTATGAAGAAGTAGATGGAGAAAAAGTAAAAATTAATCAAGGTGTATTACCAGCTTTACTTGAAGAACTTTATGCTGAACGTAAAAAAGTGAAAAGAGAGATGGCTAAAGCATCAGAAGAAGGTAATAAACTTCTTGAAGATATTTTGAATTCCACACAGTTAGCCATTAAAGTATCTTTAAATTCTACATATGGATTTTTAGGAAGAGGTCAGGGTAATTTAATTTTAAAAGAATTAGGAAGTATAGTTACAGCTGTTGGTCGTAAATTGATTCAGCAAAGTAAAGAATATGCAGAAGGACCATTTTTAGATTATATAAAATCACATAGTTTACTAAAACAAAAAATAGAATATAAAAAATATGATATCAGTAAAGGAGATATTAATATTATTTTAAACCAATATTCTGTTAAAAATTCATCTAAAATTAAACTCGACAATGATAAAGAAATTGAAGAAGAAGAAAAACCTAAAAAAGTTACTAGGAAAAAGGTATTAACAATTAATTAAAATTGAAATTTTTAAGTTTAAATTCTAAATTTAAAAATTTGAATTATATTAAATAAAATGATGCAATTTAAAGAAGTTAACGGTAAAGATATAGGTGAGGATTTGTTTTCAATTCGAGATAAACAACTTGAAGAAGAAAAGGGTAAAAATACACAAACCGACACACAACAAGTACAAAAACCTAAAAAAAAGAGGAAACCAAGAACTCCAAAAAAGAAAAATTAATTATTCTTAAATGCTTTTTTCCATTCTTCACCTTCGTTCTTAACATAAGCCTTAACACCTACTGTCATATTAGTATTTTGTTTATTAGAGAAAAATTTAATTAAACTGTTTGAATAATAACTTACCATTGGTACAGCAACAGAACCACTTAGTAAAATAGCACTAAGCTGACCTAATGTAGTAAAAAGATGAGTAAAGTATAAATTACTCCAAGAATTATAATCACAATTGCAAGTATCCATTTATAGTTTAGTAATAACTTTATTTTTAAATAGAATAAATATAGTAAAATAAAAATGAATTTAAAAAAAAATGTACAATAAGTACCATTGAACAATGAATATTTTCCGTATTGTCTCTTTTACTCGTCAACAATTTATGTCTCAACGTATGTTTGTAACTAGTCAACAACAACTCTTTTCTAGGCCTATGATTTCTAGGCCTATCATTTCTAGGCCTATGATTTCTAGAAATATTTCATCTATGTCGGACCCATTGAATATGTACGAATCTCCTGTAATTTTGAAGCAAATCATTAAATATCGGAACTATGATTTAATTAGTAACTTTCAATCTACTATATTAAATAAATTACAAGATACAGGTGATTCAGTATTACATACAGCTGTTAAAGAACAAAACTATGAATTGGTAGAAATTCTTTTGAGACATGGAGCAGATAAATATAAAAGAAATTCTTTAGGTGATGATTGTTATGATATTGTCACTGCTAAAGGAGACCTTGAAATGTTTAAACTATTAACACGTTTTAATTAAACATTAACTAAATAAATAAATAAATAAAATAAGCCCAGGCAGTGCAAACTGTCTGGGCTTATTTTTTATTTAATTTTGTATGGTGTGGTAAAAATAAAATGAAAATATATTTGTTATAATTAATTACAAGATTAGTTATGGATTCATTTTTAACACATATAAAACAGGTGCTTTTTAATGAGTCACTTAAAAATAGAATGCAAGACCTTCTTCATACATATAATGGTAAAGAATTTACTCCATACCAGCCATATATCGTGACTCTTAAGTCTAAAGAAATTCTTCAATACTTAAATACGAAAAAAACATCAATCAAGGAAAAGATTGAAGATTGGCAAGAATATAATATTTTACTTCTGAAGGTGTCTCAAGAATGTTATGATAGATTTAACCCACGTATGATATATGCATTTAATGATGAAATTCATCTTGTATTTTACAATACATCTGATTATCCTGATTTATATAATGGTAATGTTACAAAAACTCTAACAACTATTTCGAGTTTTGCAACTCGTCAATTTACAAGCGAGTTTACTAAAAGAAATCTAGATTTTGATTTTACAATTAATGCTAAGTATGCAGAATTTCCTAGAGAATACGAAGCATTAAATTATTTAGTTTGGAGACAACTAGATTGTAAACGAAATAATATTATTACATTATTCAAGTATTTCCAAGCAGATGTAAAATATTTAGTATTAGATGATGTAACTCAAAGTTTATTTCATAAATTAAGTGATGTAGATGTTAACTATGAACATATCAAATTCTTAATCAACGGTAATGTACTAAAAAAGGAATTAGTTTATATAGAGTCTAATAGAAGTAGTGATGAAGATATGTTAACAAAAAAAGAACTCAATATAAGTCATGGCCTTTTACATGAAAATTTTAAAGAAAACCTACGCAAATACATTTATAATACACATTTATAATACACATTGAATAAATTTCGTTTAATTTTAATATCATTTTTAAATGATATTATTAAAAATGGACAAAATTATTGTTAATGGAGAAACATTTAATCCATACTTTATGTTAGATGTAGTACCTAATGATGACGAAGCCTTTATAACAAAAGCTTTTAGAAAAAAGGCTAAAATGTGGCATCCAGATAAAATAAAAACAAAAGATCCAAATAAGGTTAAACAAGCTCAATTACATTTTAAAGTACTTGTTGAATCTTATGAATATATTATTAATAAAAAACGTTCTATGAATCATTCAAAAAATAGAGAACATATAGATGTATATAATAATACAAATTTACAACCAAAAAAGATAGATAATTCTGATGAATTAGATTTATTTAATAAAGAATTTGATAAAATGCATATTAAAAACCCAAATGATTATGGTTATGAGGTAGAACCTCGGTTATCTGATACAAAAGAATATGATAATTTTAATTATAAACCATATCAATTATTTAAATCTAAACATTTTAATAGAGATGAATTTAATAAAGCCTTTGAATATCAACAACAAAATCATGGTAATAATATGGAGGTAGGTGTTTACCATCAAACAACGGATGGATTTAATGGTTATAATGGTGGTGATTTAAATGGATTAGCAAATGTAAGTAGTTATAATGGAATTATGATAGTTGGAGATAATTATGGTCAAACTGGTTTAGGATATTATGATTCTAATTATTCAGATTATAAAAAATCGTTTGCTGCTGCTAAAAATCCAGAACAACAAATAGAAATCCCTCATAATTTTGAAGCAAGTACGTCTAAAAAAATCATCCCGTTAACTAAAAGTGAAAGTCAAAAACAACTTGAACTACAAGTTCAACATAGAAACATGAACTTAAATCCAAGTACTAGTAGTGGTAAAGGAGGTTTCAGATTACAAGAACAACTCTTATTAGAAAAACAAGAATTAGAGATGAAACAAAAATTAGAACAAGATAAACAAATGGTACTACAATATCAACATATATATGGAGATCAATCTCTTATCCAGGCCGCGTTAGATAATAATTTAATTACCTCTAAAGATTATGTAAATGAAGATAGTATTAATAGACGATTTAAATTAACTGATTTATAATTTTTGTAATTTTGTGTTAAGTAATAATTGAAAATTTTTTATTATTACTTAATAATAATAGTATGAATTATATACGTGATATTATCAATCATATGGATTGGGAAGATGATATTCATGATTTATTTGAACATTTTGTAGAAGAGGTCAATGATATTCCATTTACAAGAGAATATGAAAATACTCCTGAATTTAGACTTAATCAAAGTATTATTAATAATGCTTACTTATTAAGACGTACTATGGAATTATACCCTCAAGAACAAAGAAACTTTATACAAAACCAAAGACGTCTGAGACGTTCAACTGCATTACCAAGAGTATCAACGCAAAATTTACATAGTGATATACCTCCTTTAAATATTTCTTCTCGTATTAGAATTACAAGTTTTAGTGACGATGAAAATGAATCGTTAAATGATTCTAGATACAGACAACCACAAAGACAACACTACAGACAACCAGATTATGAATGGATGGATACATCTGTATGGCCTCTTGGTCCAACAAATACACCTATACTATCACATTTAAATAGAAGAACTTTAGCTAGTAATTTGACAGATACAATTTTAAATTCTTTATTTACAAATTTTAATCATTTTATGGAACAAAATTTACAAGACTTTCAAGATTTAGAAGATGTTAAAGTAACTTTATCAGAAGATGAATTTAATAAACTTGATTTAGTTACAGATAAAGATTTAATTAATGGTAAACAATGTAATATTTGTTTAGAAGATTTAACAGAAGATGAATTAAATGATAATACATTAATACAGTTAAAATGTAAACATATTTATCATAATGGATGTATAAAAGAATGGTTAACAAAACAAAGTACAAAATGCCCAAGTTGTAGAAATTGTTGTAGAACAAGTACAAATTCTGAATAAATTTTATTTAGTATTAATAATTATGGCTGGAAGATTTATTCTTAATTCCGAAATTATTAATGATTTAATATCAACCAATACAATTAGTATGGTTGAAAAATATCAAAGAAAGGGTGGAAAAAATTACTTTTTTACTCCAACAATTAGTCTTAAACTTTATAATCCAAAGGTAACATGGGTTGATTCTACTAAAAAAAATGTATCATTTTTATTTAAAAAATATGATAATCTCACATTATATACAATGCTTAAAAATGTTAATAACTCACTAATTAATTTCTATAAAAACAAAGTTTATAATCCTATAGATAATATTTCATCATTTTTTTACGAAAAAGGGGATTATTTTTATGTCAAATGTTATCTCCCTAATATGAATAATAAATTTTTAATCACTAGTTTTTTTAATGATGTAGAGGAAGACTTTAGGCCTCCAAATGTTGGTATAACATATAATACAGTTATTTTGGATATTCGAAATATATGGGAAAAAGATAATCACGCTGGTTTTAACTTGGAATTAAAAGAAACATATGTTAATATTTAGTTTAAAAAAAATGAAAATTTCTTACTTATTAAACTTTTGTAGATTATTTAATGGAAGTTATTGATAATATGTATAATCATAGGTTTGAAGAACCGATTCGATTGCTCAAGAAGATTGCTATAGAGTCAATTGTATACTATAAACATGCTGCTGCACTTATGTCTGGAGATACTATTTACTCGTCAGGAGCTAACAAATTTGTAAAAGAGATTAAACTTAACGACCAAACATATTATAAAACTATGCATGCAGAAATTACAGTCTTTGAAAGACTTCCCAAAAAAAAGGTTCGTGGTATGGATATTCTAGTTATTAGAATTAACAAGAACCTCGCTTTACGAAATTCTCGTCCATGTACTCAGTGTATAGAGAAGTTGTCCAAGCTTGGTATTAGGAAAGTTTATTATTCAAATGAAGATGGAAACATTGTCTGGGAATTTGTTGAACAAATGGAAAAAACACATATTAGTTCAGGTACAAAACATTTATTTTGTCACGAAAAGTGAAAATATTTAAACTATATTTTAAAATAATATGTAAAATATAGTTTTATTTCTTATTTAGACTTTGTTGATTTCTTTGTTGATTTCTTTGACTTACGTGGAGGCGATGCCTTCTTTGTTGATTTCTTTGACTTACGTGGAGGCGATGCCTTCTTTGTTGATTTCTTTGACTTACGTGGAGGTGATGCCTTCTTTGTTGATTTCTTTGACTTACGTGGAGGCGATGCCTTCTTTGTTGATTTCTTTGACTTTCTTCGTTTACCTTGACCATCTTGTTTATTTGGGATAGTAGTTTTAAGAAGGTCAGCTGTATTTAAATCTTCACTTGTTGCTTCTGGTTCTGGTTCCGATGGAGCTTCAGAACTTTCTGGTTCACTAGTTTCAGGTTCAGAGCTTTCTGGTTCCGATGGAGCTTCAGAACTTTCTGGTTCACTAGTTTCAGGTTCAGAGCTTTCTGGTTCCGATGGAGCTTCAGAACTTTCTGGTTCACTAGTTTCTGGTTCACTAGTTTCTGGTTCACTAGTTTCAGGTTCACTAGTTTCAGGTTCACTAGTTTCAGGTTCACTAGTTTCAGGTTCACTAGTTTCAGGTTCACTAGTTTCAGGTTCACTAGTTTCAGGTTCACTAGTTTCAGGTTCAGAGCTTTCTGGTTCCGATGGAGCTTCTGGTTCACTAGTTGCTTTTGGTTCTTCAGTTGATTCAGGTTCTTCAGATTCTGTTTCATCTTCGGTGTCATCTTCGGTTTCAATTGGTGTCACTTCAAGTTGAGGTTCAGATGGTCCTAACATACTTGAAATGGCGTCAAAACCAGTTTGTTCTTCAGCTGAAGCTTGGGATTCTTGAGGTTCCAGTGAGGTTGCTTCATCTAATACACCACTAGACACATCATCTAATACTTCTGTAGGTGGTTCACTTACAACATCTTCACTTACTGTTTCTGGGGGTGGTACTGTAAATTCAGCTGAATCTTGAGAATCAGACTTTTGTTCTGAAGATTGAATAAGTGCATTAATTTCATCAAGTTTAGGTTGAATAGTGTTATCTATATTAATGTTTGGGATGTCAGGAAATTTAAGAAATCCTAGAGTATCTAATAAACTTGGACAAGTATCGTTTGACATATTTAATATTACCATTTAAAAAAATTTTTTAAAAAAGATATATAAATAAAAATTGATTATCAAATTATAAAATAATTGAATTAAGATTTAGCTTGTAAGATGTCAACAACACTTCAAATGAAAGAAAATATTGAACTAGTACCAGAAAATGCAAATATTTCAGTAAAAAAGAAGAAAGGACGTCCAAGAAAAAATCCTATAGAAAGTGAAAATACACCAGCTGTTCCACAAGAGAAAAAGAAGCGTGGGCGTAAAAAGAAGGAAAAGGTAGAAGAAGAAGTCAAACAAAAGAAAAAACGTGGTAGAAAGGCTGCACTTAAATTTTTTAGTTCAACTATTAGAAAGAAAATTCCTTTAACAACAGTTATTTATGATAATGATAAATCAATTTTGCATTTAGATATTAAAGAAGATGAAGATTCAGTTAAAAAAACTATTACTTATGATGTGTTAAAGAGTGAATATAATAAAGAAGATACTATTTTAGGTACAAAAATTTCCCAATTAGAAACTGGTAAAAGAAGTTTTGATTCTGAAAGTGAAGAAAGTGAAGAAAGCGACAATGAAGACTGTGAAACAGATGTAAGTGAAGATAACCCAAACACGTTTACCAAACATGATGATGATGATAATGATATTTTATGTGATTATATTGAAAATAATGAAAATATGGATATTAAAGAATTATACGAAAAAAGACTAGAATCTAGATTAAAACAAGATAATCAATTAATTAAAAATCTTGAAAATCTTCATAATGATGATACTCTATTATCGAAACTATTAAATAATGTTGACAAGCAAGTAAAAAATAATACACAAGTTACTTCAAAAAATGAATCATATGAAGATGTTAAGAAAAAAGGCGTATTTATGATTTTAGATAAATATATAGAAGCATCTGAATGGATTGATAAAACAGATGTTTGTTGTTGGTGGTGTTGTCATAAATTTGATACAATTCCAATAGGAATGCCATATGAATATAATAGTAAGATTAACAAATTTAGAGTTAAAGGAGTTTATTGTAGTTTTGCTTGTATGTTAGCATCTGATAATAAAATGTGTGTTAAATCCAAATCTATGGTCACTCATCTATATAAACAATTAACTGGTGGTTATAGTATTGACCTAAGAGATGATTATATTAGAATGTTATACAAGGATAAAACTATTCAAGAATTATTTAAAGATAATCAAGAATATAAAGATGAATATATTCAATCGTTAGCATCTTTTATAGATGAACCATTAGAAAAAGCTCCTCCAAGATGTACACTAAAAATGTTTGGAGGTCATTTGACAATTGAAGAATTTAGAAATTCTACAAAAGAAAGAAAGGTATACAGAATGGTTGAATATCCAATGTATGTATCAAGAGATTATGTAGAAGAAGTAGATTTACAGAATCTCAAGAAGGTGAATAAAAACTTATTTGGTAAACAACAATATACTCCACAAACAAATGCATTAGATGATAAAAAATTAGAGGAAGTCAAAACACGTGTTCAATCATCTGTTGTTGTTACTAATAATAGTATTGATAGATTCATTACTTTTTAATTATTATAGTTAAATTTGGATATCTTTGTAAGCATCTATAACATTTGAATGTTTTACCCATGTTTTTCCATCATTACTTGTCTTATATTCGCTTGAACGATACCATCTACTTTTGCATGCATTACATTCTTTGAATTTAACTGTAGAATTATTGAAAGACCAATTATTATCTACAATAAATTTTTTCATATGTGTATTACATAGGTCTTTATCACATGTATTTGAAAAATCTTCTTTATATACAAAGAAGTAAAATACTAAAATTCCAAAACAAAGAAATAATAATGTTTGATTGTCCATTGTTAATTATAATTAGTTTATAAAAAAATTATTAACTAATTTATTAAAAAAAAAATGAATTATTTGTATTGTAAAAATAAAATACAACAATCTAATCAACTCAACATGTCTCAAATTAACTCAAATAAGCTTACTACTTTTGTTTCAATTAATAATATTGAAAATTTAATTAAAAATTCTGAATCGTTTGATAAACTAAAAGAAATTGCTACTGAATCAGGTATACAGGTTCGTGAATCTACTGAAGATGATTTGAAGAACTTATATCTACTTGTAGCTAATCGTGAAACTTCCGAGCTTTCACCTTTGCAACTAGAATGTAATGGTCTTATTCTTGAAAAAGAAACCAATAAGATTGTTTGTATGTCTCAGAATAAATTTATTAATATTAATAATGACGGGTCTCAAATCGACCAAATTGAAAATTTAAAGTCAACATATAAACGTTTCCGAATGGAATATTGTGAGGATGGGACAGTTATTCGTTTGTATAATTATAATGATGTATGGTATGCTGCGACCACTCGATGCATTGATGCACGTAAAAGTTATTGGAGCTCGGATAAAACATTCAATGATATGTTTTGGGAAATTTTCAATACATCTAATTACACAGTTGATAATTTGGATAAAAATCATACATATTTGTTTATTTTGATTCATAAGGAAAACCGTATCGTAGTTAATCATAAATATAACAATCTCATTTATATTGGTCGTATTAATAATGAGACAAAACAAGAAGATTTTACAAATTACTTTTACAATGAAGACCCACGTCGTTGTATCAGACGAACAAAGAATATTGATGTATCATCTATTATTCATTATCCACTAGATGATTATTATCTTGCTGATAAAAGGGGTGTTATTATTAAATTCTTTGATGAACATAATAATTCTTGGAAACTATATCAATATGATTTCAATAATTATATTCAAATTAAAGAAGTAAGAGGTAATGTACCTCTAATTAGAATGCGATATCTCGAGTTGCTTGAACAACCAGATAAACTTCAAATTCTTGAAACTAACTATCCTGAACATAAAATGACATTTGCAATGATTAAGCATTGTATGAATAAACTGTATAAAGAAGTTCATAATCTATATTATCAAAGTCATATTAAACACAATATTACAGTAGAAGAAACTCACAAGCTCTATAGAACATTGAAACAACTCCACGGTCAATATAAAAAGCAAGGAACAATTATTACATTGGAAGAAGTAACCAAGAAAGTAAACTCACTTGACAAAAATGTTATTAAAACTCTTATTGGGTGGAAACAATAAAAGAAAAACTCAAATAAAAAGTATAAAAAGTATAAAAAGTATAAAAAGTATAAAAAGTATAAAAAGTATAAAAAGTATAAAAAGTATAAAAAGTATAAAAAGTATAAAAAGTATAAAAAGTATAAAAAGTATAAAA